>X289_Eastern_Grey_Kangaroo__coassemble_89_pt1 | contig 74873 bp, 47 predicted proteins | sample X289_Eastern_Grey_Kangaroo__metabat2_low_PE_002 | metagenome-assembled genome bin X289_Eastern_Grey_Kangaroo
TCTGGATTTCTCACCTTTTTTTCTCACCCCAATTCAGCTTGCGGAATCTAGGAAGAATGTGCCCACGGGCGTTATCAGCCCATTTCGTTATATTTGTCACCGGTTCACTATAATCATAGTATATGGGATGAGACGATTCCTCTTGATATTCCTTTCTCTCATGTGGTTGACACAGGTTGGCATGAATGCACAGCAGCGTGTCCACGTAGTCCTACCTCATGAGACTCTCTATAGAATAGCTCTAAAGTATAATGTAACTGTTGCGGATCTCTATAAGCTTAACCCGGGTACGCAGAATGGTATCCGAACCGGTCAAGAGATCCGCATTCCGGACAGTCCTACGATAGACCGTGACCGGAGCGGAAGTGCACCCACCTATCATGCCGTGGAAAGTGGGGAGACTCTCTACTCCATATCTCATAAGTATGGCGTCTCTCAGGAGGCTATCTTGAAAGCCAATCCCACTATCCGGAATAACAACATCAAGGTAGGATCACTACTGAGGATACCTGTGCGTCAGCCGGCATCAGAGTCGACTCCGACGACGGTTACTCCCGTGCAACCTGTGGCAGGGTTGGTGACCTATACCATACCTGCCGGTGAGACTATGTACAATCTCGGACGTAGTACGGGATGGAGTGATGAGGAGCTTATCCGCTACAACCCCCAACTCAAAGATGGTCCGAAGGTGGGGATGGTGATCCTGATCCCCGATACCAAGCTGGATGATAATAGGGCACTTCAATCCTCTACCTTTCCCGTGATTGCGGGAGTACCTACACAGACTATAGTGCTGGTGCTGCCTTTCAAGGATGACAATACAAGGAGGTTTGTGGACTATTATGAGGGACTTCTCTTGGCATTGAAGGAGCTTAAGGATGCCGGAGTGAGCGTAAACCTCCATGTCATGGACTGTAGTGAGGGACTCTTGCGGACAACGCTCTCTCAGATCTTGCAGATGGGTGCAGTGGACCTGATCATAGGAGGGGTATCTGACGAATCTATACGGAGCCTGAATAATGTCTCGAATAGAGTGGGGGCAAGGTATGTGATCCCTTTCACTTCGAAAGACTATGATCTGAGGACTTTGGTGGATCGAAGTGATGTATTTCAGATTAATACACCGCATGAAGCTCTCTTCAAGGTGGTGGCAGAGAAATTTGTCAATACCTATAGAGGTTATTCGGTCTATCTGGTGAATACTCCTCGGGACTCCGGAAGCAAAGACTCTTTCATGGATATACTCAAGGGCTATATGAATCGTGGCGGTATGCAGTATAGTCAATTGGATATCAGTGACAGGTTGGATCCTGCAGAGGTAGCAAGAATTTCATCGGCATCCGGTAAAGCTGTGCTGGTGCCTTCGTCGGCATCTTTTGCTGTAGCCGGCAGTCTGATGAACTCCGTATCCACTGCTGTGGACTCTCTCGGAGTAAGTAATGTGTCTCTCTTCGGTTATCCCGAATGGCAAACCTATATGCCCCGGTTAGGCAGATATCCTTACAAGAGTCAAGCTGCCTTCTACACAACTTTCTACGTAGATACATCTGATCCCGGATACAGGGCATTCCAGAAGGAGTTTATCTCTTGGTACAGCCATTCCGTAGGTAATACTTTCCCGAGGTACAGCATTCTGGGATATGATACAGCCCGCTACTTCCTGACACGTCGAGGAAGTGCTCTCGTGGGAAGCTCCAATGATGCACAACAATTCAGGGGCATTCAGTCCTACTTCTATTTCGTGCCCGACGCAACCTCTCCGGGAGTATTCCTCAACAATGGAGTCATCTTCGTTAATTATACTCCTGACCAACGTATTATAAAAAGGTAGGATGAGAGCTAGTGATCCTATGAAACTATTGTGTAAGGTACTCTCGGTAATTCTATTGACTATGGGATCCTTCCATGTGTGCGGTGCACAACTTTACCATAAACCCAAAGTGATGGTGGGAGCTACAGCAGGAGTCAACTTCTTGAGTGTGATATTTATCCCTAACGTCAATCAGGATGTACATCTTGGGCTGGATGCCGGAGGAGTCTTCAGGATAGATGTGGAGAAGTTTGCGGGTATATGGGTTGAGTTTGACTATTCCCAAAGAGGATGGAAGGAGGAGCCTACCGAAGAGGGAGGCTATACTTATGAGCGCACCACCCAATACTTCACTATGCCGATCATGACTCATTTTATGGTAGGCAAAGGTCCTCTGAAGGTAACGATAGATGCAGGACCTCAATTTGGTTATTTCCTAGGCGATTCCTTTAAGAGTACATTCCCTGATGAGGGAGTCTCGGGAGTGGAAACTCATCAACACTCCCTTCCCGTGGAGCGCAAATTTTCGTGGGGATTGACCGGAGGTCCGGGTTTGGAGTACCATTTCCCTCATATGGTAGCGGGACTGAGAACCTCTTACTATTATGGTCTGGGCGACTTCTTTAATAATACACGCAAGGACTACTTCGGTAAATCATCTGAACAGGTCTATGCTGCAAAGCTCTATCTCCTCTATTCTTTCTAAACATGATGTATCAATAGATATATGAAGAAACCTATACTGACAATATTAGCTGCCTGTGCACTCCTCGGCAGTCCCGCATGGAGCCAGAGTGTGGATCCTTCTTGGACAAAACTGTTGCAGGCGTCTGAGGCGTATACTAACGATGCGGGAGTTGGTACCATTGAATCTCTCTTGCCACTGATGCCTGATCGGTGGAATGATCCTTTGGAGCATGAATATGCAGGCTTTCTCGACGCAATGGGTAGGGGTGCAATATCATCCGGTGATGCCGAGGCAAAGCTCTTGAAGTTTATTGAGAGTCATCCCAATTCCGCTTACTTGTCTTATGCTCAGATGCGGCTGGGTGAATACTATTTCATTCGCAAGAATTACAGAAGTGCCGCCTATTGGCTGAGACAGTATGATCCGACTGTCTTCTCCGACGAGAGGGAGCAAAGATCTGACTACTACCTTGCTTTTGCTCTCATGCGTGAAGGGGATGTAAACGAAGCTCTTCATCGGTTCAAGGCGCTCATGGCATCTCCGATATACACCCGTGAAGCGACATTCTATACCGGGTATCTGCTGATGCGAACCGGTGAAGTAGATGAAGCATTGCCGATCTTGAAGCGTGTGGAAGGAGACTCTAAGTTTGGTATCTATGCCCAAGCATTCATGGCTGAAGGACTATTGTCTCAGAGAAAATACAGCCAAGCGCTGACTATGGTTGAGAAGGCTATGCAAGATCCTTCTATATCGCCTGAGGTAAAAGAGTCTCTCCAACGTTCGGGCGGGCTGGCAGCTTCCCTGCTTGGTCGCAAAGAGTTGGCAGTTCGGTACCTCACTGATTATATGTCTACCGCAACTAAGCCTGGGAGAGTGGAGTTACTGACGTTGGGTAAGTCTCTCTTTGATCTGGGTAGACATCGTGATGCCGTCAACTACCTCCACAGGGTAGCAGATGGAGGTCCGGACTTTATGGCACAGTTGGCTCTATACTATGAAGGATTGGTCCAGCTCTCCTTGAAGAATGCTGATGCTGCCCAGGAGGCATTTGAGCGTGGACTTAGGATGAATGCATATCCCCCGCTCACTGAAGCACTCTCCTTCAACAATGCCCTTGCAGCCTACAGTAGACATGTGGGCAAGCTTGGGAGAGGTACTACTCTTCTCGAAGACCATCTCAATAGGTATCATGCCGGAAGTGACTATGCCGCACAGGTAGTCAAATACTTGTCTGATGCCTATCTTAACCACCCTGATGCCGCTGCTTCATTGGCATCAATGGGAAGGATTAGTCCCCTTCCCAAGTCGTTGGTTCCCATACGTGAACGTGTCAAACTTCGTGGGGCAAACAGACTCTTAGGCTCCGGCAAGACAGACGAAGCATACAGACAATATGATGATATCATACGTGCCGGTTCGGATGCTCGCTCAGTTGCTGAGGCATATTTCTGGAAAGGAGAAGTAGCTTACCGCAATGGTGACTACCGTGAAGCTATAGATGCCACTAATCGTTACTTACGTCAAAAGTCTTCAGACCTGCCTCTCAATCCCAATGCATACTACAATCTGGGATATGCATACTTCTCTCTATCGGATTGGGAGAATGCTCGTAAGAGTTTCCTGCAATTCCTCCAATCTAAAGAGTCTCCCACTCCTGACGATAAGACCATGACCTTCAACAGACTTGGGGACATTGCTGTACAGTCCAGGGATTACAATGGCGCACTGGAATACTATAACCGTGTTCTGCAAAGTGCTGGAAAGGAGGCTGACTATGCTCTCTTCAAGAAGGGTATGACCTATGGACTCATGAAGAACTATCGGGAGAAGGCGGAGACTCTTGCAAGTTTGAGTGGTAGATACCCCTCCTCAGACTATATTCCCGAAGCACTTTACGAGCAGGGTAGGGCGCTCAGTCTCCTCTCGGACGTCAGTGCAGCTTCGGTGGTCTTCCGCAGAGTCTTCGAGACTTACAGTACCCATCCTGTGGCGCCTAAAGCCGGTGTCCAGTTGGCTCTCACTTACTTCAACGCCGGTCGCATGCAAGATGCTGCCAATATCTACGAGCAAGTGGTGCGTAAATACCCTCGAACTCCGGAGGCTAAGACTGCTATGCAGGACCTTAAGAGTATCAGTATTGAGCTCAATAGGATTGATCAGTATTCCAAGCTTGCTTCAGAAGTGGGCATGTCAGGTGCTATTACTGCCTCTGAGGCAGACTCCTTAGCTTATCTTGCTGCTGAGAGAGTGGTTGCGAGTGGCTCTTCATCCGATGCCCGTGCAGCTCTTGAGGGTTACCTCTCCAAGTATCCCAACGGAGCCTTTGCCAAGCGTGCAGCCTATAGTCAAGCCTTGTTGCTACACAATGATAGCAAGTATGCAGAAGCCATTGAATCTATCGACCGACTTCTTCCATCCATCAGTGACTATAGTCTCAAAGTCGATGCCCTCAAGCTCAAGGCATCTTCCTTAGATAGATCCAACAGACCCGGAGAGGCTGCTGAGACATATGTCACCCTTGCACATCTCTTCAATGATGAGACCCTGCGCAGTGAAGCTATCATTAGTGCCACTGACAGAGCAGTGAAGTCCTCTAGTTCAGATTTCCTTCTCTCTATGGCAAATGATATACGTTCCGGCTCTTTGGCTGTCAAGGATAATGCCAAAGCCAAGGTCTATGGAGAGGCGGCTGATCTCCTGGCTCGATCCAATCGTAAGGCAGATGCTGTAGCTCTCTCTCAGGAGATCCTCAGACTTCCCAATCCCGGAACCTATATGGCCAGGGCTGAAGTCATTCTGGCTCTAGATGACTTCGATCGAGGTGATCTGTCATCTGCACGTACACGTCTGCAGCGGGTAATCGACAAGGGTACTACAGATACCTATTGGTTGGCACGCGCATTTATCCTTCTCTCCGATATTTATGTGAAGCAGGGAGATAAGGCTACTGCCAAGACCTACCTAGAGAGCGTGAGATCAAATTACAAGAACGCCAATGACGGCATCCTCCGGATGATCCGTGAGCGTCTGTCTAAGCTTTAAGATTACTATCCTATGAGATACTCATTGATTCTATCATCTATATTCGCCCCCTGCCTTCTCTTTTCATCCTCACTCTCTGCACAGATTGTAGAGAAGAAGGATACTTTAAATAGAGAACTGGTCCTAGAAAGAGAATTCATTCCCACAGGTGAGAAGGTCACCAAGCAGTACTTCAATCCTCTGGACCTGAAAGAGAATATTCAACTTACCCCATTGTCATTTGTGAAGAATGATTACACCCTGGGGCTCAATGTTCGTCCTCGGCTCTTTGATCCCCTTTACGTGGATCATGCCCCGGATTTCTCCTCACGGACCTGGTATCTGAAAGCCTTCGGAGGATATCCGGGTTATCTCGGTGTCAGCACCGGTTGGCACATCAATGCCACAGAGACCGGTGCCCTCGACCTCCTTCTGGACCATCTCACGGAGACTGTACGTCTGAGGGATAAGGCTATCGGCATCGATAAGCACCTCAAGCGTCACAATACCGAAGTCACAGGCCGTTACACTCAGACTTTGGAGGATGGTCTATTGATCATTACCGGTCAAGGCTATTATGACCTCAATTCTGTATATGGTCACCCTTCTGATATGAATCCTCTCGAGGATCAAATAGCTCCCCAATATCCTCTCATGGCGATCAGAGGTGGCGGTGTGGAGATCTCCAAGACTCCCGCACGTCTCATGTGGGCATCTCCCTGGACCTATGATGCGATGGTCTCCCTAAGATATGGATCCAAGGATGATCTCCCCTATGAGACTAAGCCCGGTGAAGAACTTTATCCCACCGGCACATCTCTGGATCTGTCCAAGCCTATTACTACTACCCAGCTTGCATTAAGGGCAACTGCAAATCTTGCATACCACTTCTCTGATTTTTGGGGATTCGGTGCAGGATTCCGCGGACAGTATAATATTGTCTCTTCCAAAGCTACAGTTGGCACAGATAAGGGTCCTTTTGTCTTGGCTGCTGCCCCTCATATCACCGTGAATTATGACTCCTTCAAGGGATACCTCGGAGCACAGATACAGTTTCTCAATCAAGGGGATCGCAAGATGGTTGCCGTCCCTGATGTAGACCTGAGATGGATTGTGGCACCCACTGTCAGTTTCTCTCTGAAGGTAGACGGAGGTGCAAGCCTGTACGATATGCGTGAGGTATACAAGCTCAATCCCTACTTCCAAGGATCCTCGCTCTACTCTGCCATGGATCTGGCTCAAGTGAGAGCGATGATAGGAGCAGATCTTGGTGACTTTAGGGGGTTCTCCATAGGTGTCAAGGGAGGATGGACCCGTTACGATCTCTTCAACGACTGGCAGACACTCTACTTCCTCTCCTCCATGGAGGGTCACGAGGTGCCTACCACCTATTTTGCGCTCCGCAGGCGCAAGGATGTTGGTCACACATTCCTACGCCTTCACTCCTCATTTGTCTCCCCTTATGGCTTTCACTTAGGCGCTCAACTGCAACTCAATCAATACTCTTTGCTGAAGAAGGATTCTGATAAGGATGTCAACGAGCCGGAAATCATGGGTCTCCCCAAGATGGAGCTTAAAGCCTTTGCTGACTATCGTGTCACGCCTCAACTTTCAGTTAGAGCTGACCTCTTAGGCATCGGGAGCTCCACATTCACCAATATGAAAGGTGAGAAGGTGACACCCAAATGGGTGACAGAACTAAATGTCGGAGCACACTACCGCATCAACGACACGTTTGGAGCATCTCTGACTGCCCTCAATCTGCTCTCATCGTCCAATACACGTTGGCTCAATTATCAGCGCCCCGGTATAGGTGTCATGGGAGCAGTTACTGTCAATCTCTAGTCTTTCCACATCTTATATTTTATTGAAAGTAGTCCGATATGATTCGCCTTCGTAGGTAAGTTTATCCTACCCGGAATTTATTTAAAGCCCTTGTCGATACATTGAATATCGGCAAGGGCTTTTTCTTATACAGTAAATCTGTTAAATGATATCCAAAGTTGCCTCCGATAGTGTAAACTAAGCTTAATTCCGGAAGAACAATAAGTTGCCCAATCCGGCTTCCTAAGCGACTTTAAGAGGCTGTTAATTTTCGTCGGAATTAGTCGGTACTTTTTTCCGAAAAACCTAGGGGTAATTTCTTAAGAAGACCGACCTTTTTTCTCACAAACATCCCCTTTTTTAAATCGAAGAGAATTCGCATCTTTGAGAACGTCAAACGAACCCTCTTCCAATCTCTGACTGGAGAAACTACGCTAAGCCTGAAGACGGTAAGCTTGGTAAGTATGACTTCGAACCCAACAATCTCAACTACTACAAGTACTATGGTGTCGACAGACAGCAATACTCACTTGTCCTCGACAAGGCTAAGGTTGAAGGTCTCACCATCGGTGGTGTAGCTCAGGATAAGATACCTGAACAGATTAAGCTCGGTATCTTCAAGACTGAAGCTGAAGCTAAGGCTGCTGACTTCAATATCACCGAACTCGCAGGTCAGAAGTGGTCCGAAGGTGGTGTCGTATACTACAGAAACAATGGTCAGACTTTGAATAAGGACTTCTCCATCACTGTTCCTGTAAGGATCGAATACATCTGGGGTGTCATCGAAGCTCCTGTTAAGGTGCTTGTGAAGTCTACCGATACTCCTACTCCCAAGAAGTATGAGATAAGGTATGTAACTGACGTATTCGAGTAGAATACTTTCCATAACTCCGGCGGGGTGTGTCAGATCTGTGGCACACCCCGCCTTCTTTATTTACAGGGGAGGATTTGGAGAATGTATGTTTGTCTTTTATTGTTGATTTCAACACTTGATATCCGCCGCTTGGTATTTCCTCTTTACCTTATTTGAATGCCGGATTAAGCCTCACTCAGACAGCTTTTATATCATTTTTCATGGAGTGCAATCCCGATCATAATTTATATCTCGGATATTTGGTGATACCAGAAATTCTAGATAAATTCGCAGCGAAGCTGCTTATCATTGATGTAGAATCATTCTAAGTTACATATGAAGTTTACAGTAACACACTTTCTCCTTTGTTCTTCTCCCAGTGAAGTGAGGTGCTGTGTGTTATTTACCCCCCCCCCCCCCCAATAAGCGTCATAAATCGTATAGGACTATAAAGAGGGTTTCGCCTCTCTGTTTGTGTCTTGCACACCTTGGTCCGTGTGGATCAAGGGGGTTGGTGTATCCTCAAGTCGATAAAGTGAATTGTTGTGTTTGTGATGCAAGCCGGCGCACAAATTGTGTGTCCGGTTTGCATTTTTTGCATCATGGTCTGGGCACTTGGATCAAAGGTCTACTTGCTTGGGGTGTTCTTTTTCTCGTTCTAAAGTGTAGCAATACTCCAATCTCTCCAACCTATTATCAATCAGGTAAGTTTCAGCTATCGTCTATAGTTCCCAATGTGAAATTCCTATACAATAATTTTTTATTAACCTGCACTATGAGCCTCCTTACTTGGTTGTGTGTGAGACTTTGCGTGCAAAATACATGATTCGTATGAAGAAAAAGATGGTGAGGTCTGCATTTCTTGGTGCGCTATTGATCCTTACTACGGGGGCTGTGACCTCGTGCAAGGATTATGGTGACGACATAAAGAACTTGCAGGAACAAGTCAACAAGAAAGCTGATCAGGCAGCAGCTGATTCCGAGATTAAGAAGATCGCTGACCTGCAGACAGCTCTTAAGAAGGAGATTGCTGATGCTGACGCCAAAGCAAAGCAGGCTTTAGCTGATGCCAAGGCTGCCACTGATGCTGCCACCAAAGCAACAGCCGAAGCCAAAGCTGCTGCCGAATTGGCAAGGAAGGCTGCTGCCGAAGCTAAGACTGAAGCGCTTGCTGAAGTGGCGAAGATGGTGGCTAAGGATGTAAACGCCTTAAAAGAAGAAATCCTTGGACAACTCAAGGGTATCGACAGCCGTCTCGTAAATGCTGAAGGTCAGATCAAGACAGCTAAGGGTGAAATAGCAGCTGTTAAGAAGGACCTTGATGTACAGGTAGAGGCACTGAAGAAGTTCAAAGAAGCTGTAGAAGCTCAACTAGGTCAATTCAGTGATGCTCCTAAGATCATTGAACGTATCATTAAGGCAGAAAACGATCTCAAGAGTCAACTTGACAGAATAGTTGAACTGGAAAAGAGCGTGAAGAAGAACGGAACTTCTATCGAAGACATCCAAAAGACGCTCAAGGATACTGTCGCTCCGGCTATCAAGAAGATTAATGATCAGATCGTTGACATTAACGGTCATATCGCCACACTACACACTCTGATAGCCAATCGTTTGACCAGTATCACGTTTGCTCCCAGTCTCTTTGTGGGTGGTATGGAAGCTATTGACTTTGAGAGCTTGGCGTTTACTCCGCTTGGAAATGGTGAAGAATCTTACGACGTCAATGTTGAAGACTATCGTAAGGTGGACGTCAATGCGATGAAGTACACTCATTCACTGGGATCTTATGAGACCAACGCAAGCTTCTATTTCAATCCAAGCTCTTTTAAGTTAGCTAATGCTACCTATTCTCTACTGACGAGGGATGCTAAGTTACGTGCCGCCGGTGAGAATTCTGATGACGTATTCGTTCTAGTTGGGGACCCCAAGATGAATACCAAGACCGGAACAGTGGACTTTGTCGTTAAGAGAAACACCGATAAGAAAGCCGCAAAGGGTATGAGGCAATTTGTGGCTCTTAAGGCTGCGCTTAAAGAGGACGTCCACGCTGTCAAGGATGAAAATCCTGCCGTCACATCTCCTTTTATCCTCGTAGATGAAACTCTGATCCAGGCTCCGGACATCTATATTGTCGACCATAAGGCATATAAAGAGGAGACCCAGAGGTACGAGAATGTAAGAGAAGGAGATACTTATAAGTACGGAGTGACTTTCACCCCTGTTGCTAAGGATCTTGGTGAGAGTATCCAAAGGGTTTGGTTTGAATTCCCATACGACAAAGAGCTCAATCTGCGTGACAAGGTTGCCGGAGTCTTCGCTAAAAGCGGATACGTCTATCCGCTCGATCTGGATAAGTATGGTCTTAAGTACCGCTTCTCCGTGCCTAAGTTGAAGTACATGGTAAGTAACGGAGACACCAAAACGGACCAGCAGAAATACTTTGAAGTCGTTGACAGTGTTAAGGGTATCGTAAAGGCAACCGACTTCAATCCTGAAGCTATAGGACGTACTCCTATCTTTATGGCAGAGCTTGTCACGGAAAAGGGTGACGTAGTGAGACGTGCATTCTTCAAGGGTAGAGCAATAGCATCTAAGACTGCGGACATTGAGCTGACCATCAATGCAGATCAGCAGAAGGATGTTGCTTACGATCCTTGTGCAATTGCTCCGACAGTACAGAAGTTTAGTGTCGAAGAGATGCGCGACCTCTATCGTAAGATCAAGAATAAGGGTGGGGAAGGTATATCTCATACCGAATTCTGGAATACTTACGAAGTGGACGAGATTAAGGTAACGAGAGATGGAAAGGAAGTAGTTGACTTCAAAAAACCCGGTCTTATAGACGGTCCAACCTCGGAAGGTCGTGCCACGAAGGAAGTAGTTTGGAAAATCAACCACGCTGATATTATGAAGATTGGGGATAAGGCTACTTATATCGCTACTCTGACACTCAAGAATGAGGTTGGTGAGTTTTCCTCTTATCCTGCAAAGATTACGTTCAAGTTCATCTTCAATGTCGTTTTGCCCAAACTTGACTTCCGGCCTGATAAGGCTGCAGGTCTGTGGAATAGTGCCGGTGAATATGTAGCTTATGTATCCAATCCCACGATGATCGAGAGTCCTACAGCTGATAAGGCTATCTACGAAAGCGACCTCGCTCAGGCATATGACAGCAGGACATACTACAAGCCTCCTTGCGAAACAAAAGTTAAGCTCACCTACGAAGTCGTTGGTGCCAATGCCGGTGCCGGTAATGTCGATAATGTCAAGGCGGGTATCCGGATCAACGGAAGTATCATTGGTCTCGACAAGAACAACAATGACGTCAAGGCTGCTCTGAATAGCAAAGACGGGCTTGTTGTAGACGTCAACCACATCGCTACCTACCCATCCGGTGACAAGGTTAAGCTGAGCACCATTAAGGTTCGTTTCATGAAGCCTCTGAACTACACCGCTAAGACGCTAGAGCTAACAGACCAGGGTAAGACCAAGGTCACTGTAGACATCAAGCCCACTCTCAAGGATAGCCATGGAAATGATGTAGATTCCACCAGTCATTATTGGAATTTCTATGGTCCATTCGGTAAGCCTGTAGTTAAGTTTGACTTCAGCAAGGCAACCTACAACGGTGGTAAGCTTCCTGAATACATGAAGTTTACGCAGAATGATGACAAGATTGAATATGTGAACGATGGTCTCAATACCAAACTTCAGCAGGATATGCCAATTGTGGTTCCTGTAACTGTTGAGTACGGCTGGGGCAAGATCGTTGACACGGTCAAGATCACTGTAAAGAAGACAAAGGTTGAAAACGCCAAATAACCACTAGTTCAGAAGAAGTCTTGAACTTTCCACGAAGGGTGTTCTCTTTCCCGAGAAAGAGGACGCCCTTCCAATTATATGGGTAATATCTGGATTTACAATACAAAAGACATGACTCTAAGAAGAATATTCAGCGCACTGTTGCTCTCAGGTATGGCTATTATGGGACTGCTTGTTCAGGATCTCAAGATCAAGGAAGAAGGGAAGTTGACCTTCAAACCACATTGGTACCTACAGCTACAGGGAGGAGCTGCCTATACACTTGGAGAGACAGATTTCAGCAAGCTTATGTCCCCCGCTGCCGCACTGCATGTGGGATATCTCTTCAATTCCACACTGGGTATCCGAGTAGGTGCACAGGGGTGGCAGGCAAAGGGTGTTCGGGTTGTTCCGGAAACCATTTACAAGTTCAACTATCTCCAAGGCAACGTGGCGGTCACCCTTGATTTGGCGAACCTCATAGCCGAATACAATCCCCGGCAAAAGGTGGAGCCTTACCTTGTCCTGGGTGGTGGCGTCAACTACGCTTTCAGTAATAATGAGGCAAACGATATCGGTGGAAAGAGTAATCGCCGTCCGGAGTACCTCTGGAATGATCATCTCGTCTCACCGGTAGGGCAGGTAGGATTGGGGTCAAACTTTCGCCTAAACGATCGTGTCTCCTTCAATTTTGAAGTCAACAGCAGCATCGTCAGCGACCATTTTAACTCAAAGAAAGCAGGAAATGTAGACTGGCAGTTCAATGGATTGCTTGGCATTACCATAGCCATAGGTGATACTTACAGCAGAACTGAACCTATCTACTACGATCCTGCCCCTGCCCCTGCCCCGATGCCTAAGCGGGCAGTACGTGAAGAGAGACCTGCGCCTCCGGTGATGAGCGAGACCTCAAAGCCGGAAGAGCGTATAGAGAATATATTCTTCACGATAGGATCTGCAGAGATTGCCGAGGGTGAGCTACGCAAACTAGAAGCCCTGGCAGATTACATGAGAGCTAATCCGACATCCAAGATCAGCGTGACAGGATATGCAGATGCCGACACCGGTAGCCATGGCATCAACCTGCGACTATCCGAAAAGCGTGTCTCGAATGTCAGTGGCGCACTCATCGGACTCGGTATTGAGGAGGATCGTATACTGTAAGACCATAAGGGAGATACGGTGCAGCCTTTTGATACACCTCAGGATAACCGTGTGGTGATTTGTATCGTGAAGTAGCCACCTACTTTATCTGCCTTCTACATTATTGTAAAGTAAATTTGTGGGGGAGGGTATAGCATAATTTGGGATGCTATACTCTCCCCTTTGTATTGCCTGAACGTGCAGAATACAGTTAGGGAGTATCTCCATTGAATACCCCCTTTCCATGCTCTTCAGCAATGGTTTCCCCCCCCCCCCTCTCAACATAAACTACTTAGTTTGTAAACACTACCACCCTACAGGGACTTTAAGCCCCTTAAAGGATTCAATCTGTAAGAGGTTTAGAAGTGAATGGAAAGATTTGACTATATTTGTCGGTGGAATGGCGTGAGGGGGCAGTATATGTCTTCTCACTTTTGTATTGACACAGTCCTCAATATCTAATATATAAAAGAGTGATGGTAAACAAGGTACAGGTGCAGGATGCTCTAGAGCACTATATGGAGAGCCATGAGGGACTATTCTTGGTGGATCTCCGAATAGACTCTCGTCAGTGTGTGGTCGTTGTCGATCATGATACACAGCCCTTGGATCTACAGACCTGTGCTGAGATTACTCGTTACCTTCAGGATCACTTTGGATCGGACTTGGATGATCTGGATCTGGAAGTCTCCTCGGCGGGATTGACATCTCCTCTGGTTATGCCACGGCAGTATCGTAAGTATCTCGGGAAGCAGCTTGAAGTGCTTCTAAAAAAAAGGGTGAAGCTGAGAGGCGCCTTGGCTGATGTTAGTGATGAGGGATTCTCTCTCTCTCTCGATAAGATGGTTAAGCCGGAGGGAGCTAAGCGCAAGGTCAAAGTATCGGAGGTGGAGTCCTTCCGGTATGAAGATGTAAAGAAGGCAGTCTACATAATAGACTTTTGAGGTTTGAGGACTGTAGGAATTAGAATATAAGTATACTTCAAATACCATATTGTATGGCAAAGAGAAAAGAAAGTACCAGCATGATAGACTCCTTTGCGGAGTTTAAAGCCTTGAAGAATATTGACAAGGATACGCTGATCAAGGTGCTTGAGGAGTCATTTCGAAATGTTATCGCCAAGATGTTTGGGACAGATAGCAATTTCGATGTGATCATCAATCCGGACAAGGGGGACCTTGAGATCTGGCGAAATAGGACCGTGGTGGCTGATGGTGAAGTCACCAACCCTATGCTGCAGGTATCTCTCTCTGAAGTCAATGATATGGACGAGGACTTTGACTTGGGTGAGGATTATGTCGATCAGGTTTTCTTCGAAGATTTCGGACGAAGAGCCATCCTGAATTTGAGGCAAACTCTCTCTTCGAAGATCTTGGAACTGCAGAAGGATACTCTCTATGCGCAATATAGTCAGAGAGTAGGGGAGATCATCACTGCTGAAGTATATCAGGTATGGAAGAAGGAGGTACTCCTCTTGGACTATGATGGTAATGAGCTTCTCCTACCCCGAAACCTGATGATCCCCAGGGATAGGTTTCGTAAGGGAGATACGGTCAAGGCTATCATAGATCGGGTAGAGTACAACAATAATAATCCTAAGATCATCCTCTCTAGGGTCTCTAACGACTTTATGGTACGTCTCTTTGAGATTGAAGTGCCTGAGATTAATGATGGTCTGATCAGTATACGTAGAGTAGCGCGAATCCCCGGTGAACGTGCCAAAATTGCTGTCGAGTCCTATGACGATCGGATCGATCCGGTGGGAGCATGTGTGGGTATGAGAGGGTCTCGTATCCATGGAATTGTACGGGAGCTGCGTAACGAAAGCATAGATGTGATCAACTTTACCAATAACGATCAGCTCTTTATTCAGCGAGCTCTAAGCCCTGCAAGGGTAGAGAGCATTCATCTGATAGAGGAGACTAAGCATGCGGAGGTATATCTGAAGCAGGATCAGATCTCTCTCGCCATTGGTAAGGGGGGTAGCAACATTAAGCTGACGGGTATGCTGACAGGCTATGAGGTAGATGTCTTTAGAGATGAGGCTGACTATGTCGATGAGGAGGATATCTATCTCGATGAATTCGATGATGAGATTGATGGATGGGTGATCGATACACTCAAGAGTGTGGGTTGCGATACAGCTAAGTCTGTCCTTCGGAAGTCTCGAGAGGAGCTTATTCGAGCCACAGACCTGGAGGAAGCCACCATAGACTATGTGTTGAGTGTGCTGAGGGCAGAGTTTGATGAAGATGAACTTCCGGCGGAGGCAAAGGTTGATGATGATATGTCTGATACGCCCGAATCGTCTGAGTCCGAGGCTCCCGTTGAGGATATCGAGGATGCCGTAGATGGAAATCCGGACACTATTGAGGGGGCAGGAGATGATCCTGAGAGCGTCAGCTAACTCTTAGGTGTAGGGATCGTTTAGTAAATATCCCGCCCAATGAGATCCTCAAATGTCATTTTTCCATCATCAAATACAGAATATACTGAGATATGCCCAGCATAAGAATAAATAAAGTCATCAGAGACCTCAATGTCGGTCTGCCCACTCTTGTGGATTTTCTCAACAAGAGAGGGTTTGACGTGGAGGCTAATCCTAATGCCAAGATCAGTCAACAGGCTCTAAAGCTATGTGTGGAGGAGTTTGGCAAAGATTGGAAAAAGGAGCAGCGACAGGCATTGATCGACAAATATCTGGCTCCCAAAGAGTCTCAGAACCCTTCCAAGAGTGAGGCTGAAAATAAACCGACGGAAGCTCCTAAAGCCCCCTCGGTGGATCATGTAAAGTCTGTATCCTCTGATGAGAAATCTGAAGCACCTCTGGTAACAGAGCCAAAGGTAGAGCTGAAGATCAAAGGGCATATTGATCTGGATGCAAAACGGCCTAAGTCTACCCCGAAGAAGAAGGAGACTCCGAAGAAGGAGGAGGTAAAACCTAAGGTTGAAGCGAAAAAAACTGAGACAAAATCTACACAAGTGACTCCTAAAGTCGATGAGAAGCCTAAAGAAAATGAGAAACCTAAAGTGGAATCCCGGAAGCCTGAGGAGACGCGAAAAGTGACCAACGAGACACCAAAAGTTGAGAAGGGTAGGGAGAATAAACCTGTAAAGAAGGAGGCTCCTCGGAATAATGTTGAAAAGAAGCCGCAGGAGGTTAAGCCTCAGCAGGGGAATAAGCCTGAAGAGAAGAAGCCTTCAGCTGAAACAGAAGCCAAACCTGCTCAAGCTGAAGAGGAGGATGATGTATTCAGAATCCATGACTCCATTCCCAAGATGGGCATCAAGGTGGTAGGTACAGTAGACCTTTCCGCAATCAATCCTCCTTCAAGATCCTCCAAACGATTGGATGAGAAGAAGAAGCGTAAAAGAATCAATCGTAGGAAGGTTGATATTGAGAAGGCGCAATCATCCATATCTGACGACAAGAGTAAGGGAAGTGAACAGGACAAAGGAAGATCCGGACGTAAGAGAGAGGCGGCTAAACCTGAGAAAGGTCGTAAGGTCAAGCGTCAGCAGCAGTTGCAAGCCAAGCCCGAGGTCACTCAGGAGGATATCCAGAAGCAGATCAAGGAGACTCTTGCTCAGATGGAAAACCGTAAGAGGAGAGGGGCTAACCAGGCTGCCAGATACCGCAAAGACAAGCGTGAAGCCCATCGTAGAGAGCAGAGTGAGATTGAGCGTGTCCAGTCTGAGGACAGGACAGTGAAGCTGACGGAGTATGTGACGGCTAATGACTTGGCTTCTATGATCGATGTGCCGGTAACCGATATCATTACACTCTGCTTCAACCTGGGTATGATGGTCTCTATCAATCAGAGATTGGAGAAGGAAACTATTGACCTTATTCTGGATGAGTACGGATTCGAGCCGGAGTATGTGGAGGCTCATGTCATGGATGCTATTGAGATGGAAGAGGATAGGGAGGAGGATCTCTTGCCCCGTGCTCCGATTGTCACCGTGATGGGTCACGTAGACCATGGTAAGACTTCTCTGCTGGATGCCATACGTAATACGAATGTTATCTCGGGTGAAGCCGGGGGTATCACACAGCATGTGGGAGCTTACAGTGTTGAACTAGAGAATGGTCGCAAGATAACATTCTTGGATACTCCCGGGCATGAAGCATTTACTGCTATGCGTGCCAGAGGTGCCAAGGTGACGGATATCGTTATCGTTGTGGTTGCAGCTGATGACGGTGTAATGCCCCAAACCAAGGAGGCTATCAACCATGCTTCTCTTGCCGGCGTCCCGATCATCTTCGCCATCAACAAAGTCGACAAGCCTCAAGCCAATCCTGATAAGATCAAGGAAGAACTCTCTAACCTGAACTATCTGGTGGAAGATTGGGGTGGTAAATATCAGTCTCAAAATATCTCTGCCAAGAAGAATATAGGGATCCATGAACTCCTCGAGAAGGTTCTTCTCGAAGCAGATTTCTTAGAGCTCAAGGCTAACCCCGATAAGCGAGCTACAGGAGCGGTACTCGAATCCACCATGGAAGTGGGTCGTGGCTATACCACCAAGGTATTGATCCAGGAAGGTACCCTTAAGGTCGGTGACTATATCCTTGCAGGTACCTATTATGGGAGGGTTAAAGCTCTCTTCAATGAGCGCGGTCAGAATATTGATAGCGTAGGACCCTCAGATCCTGTCATCGTGCTAGGTCTCAATGGAGCAGCACAGGCAGGAGAGACCTTCAATGTATTGGAGACGGAGCAGGAAGTCAGAGATATTGCCGGCAAGCGTACTCAGCTCAAACGTGAGCAGAAAGAGCGTATGCAACGTGTGCCTACTCTCGAGAGCATTGGGCAGAGGATTGCTGAAGGAAATGTCAAGGAACTGAACGTTATCGTCAAGGGTGATGTGGATGGCTCGGTCGAAGCACTCTCAGACTCTATTGAAAAGCTTTCCACCGAGGAGGTTCGTGTGAAAGTTATTCACAAGGCTGTGGGTCAGATCTCCGATTCTGATGTCATGCTGGCTGCAGCTTCCGGGGCGGTGATCATCGGTTTTCAGGTGCGTCCTGCCGCATCTGCACGCAAGCTTGCTGAGAATGAAGGGGTAGAGATTAGGACCTACTCCATTATCTACGATGCCTTGGACGATGTCAAATCCGCCATGGAAGGTATGCTCTCGCCGGAAATCAAAGAGGTTGAGACTGCCAACCTTGAAGTCCTCGAGACTTTCAAGATCACCAAAGTCGGAACGATTGCCGGATGTATGGTTAAGAGTGGTAAGATCTCCCGTACCGATAAGGTTAGGCTCATTCGTGACGGTATTGTCAAATACGATGGAGTCCTGGGATCTCTCAAGCGATTTAAGGATGACGCTAAGGAGGTCGTTGCCGGACTGGAATGCGGTCTTAATATCGAAAACTTCAATGATGTCCAGGTAGGTGATGTCATAGAAGCATATCAAGAGATTAAAGTCAAGAAGAAACTCTAAGCTACTATATATACCTCCTTTCCTATGAGCGGGATAGATATCGCTCTCTCCATCATCATAGTGTTAGCATGTATCAAAGGTCTGTTTGATGGAGTCGTCAAGCAGACCTTTTTTCTACTTAGTTTTGCCATGGCTGTCTGGGCTGTGGTACGCTATAGGATTGTCGCTGCCGAATATCTCGATAGTTGGCTGAGTATCTCCATGCATCCTTGGTTACTCTCCGCTCTCATATTCATAGTCGTGGCTGCATTGGTTACCTGGATCGGACATGCATTGCATGGGGTCTTAGACTCTGTAGCTATACTTGGATTCCTAGATCATGTGCTGGGACTGCTTATTGCAGGGATCGCTGCTGCATTGGTTTTAGGCTTCCTCACTTCTCTGTATCTCTCTTATGCGGCTCAGCTTGGTCTGCCCATTCCTTCTGAGACATCATTTATATTCTACACACTTTCAGGTATTTGGCGAACAAATATTTTATAGCGCCTGTTGTAGGTATATCATTCGCAGTACGATTGAGTGTGTCATATTATATTTAATCATTCTACATGTCAGACTTCATAGATGAATCTGTAGATTCCGAACAGATGCTTGAGCATATCACAGGCTCAGACTACAAGTACGGTTTTACTACAGATATTGATACTTTCTACATACCCAAAGGACTTAACGAAGATATCATTCGCCTTATTTCTCAGCATAAAGAAGAACCCCAATGGTTATTGGACTTTAGGTTAAAAGCCTTTGCAGCCTGGACTTCCATGGAGATGCCACGATGGCCCCACCTGGATCTTCCTGAGATAGATTTCCAAGATATTATATACTACGCAGCCCCGCGCCACAAGCAACCGGGCAAGAAGGAGATTGATCCTGAGCTTCTCAAGACTTTCGATAAGCTTGGTATACCTCTTCACGAACGTAATGCTCTTGCGGGCGTTGCGGTAGATGCGGTCATGGATAGTGTCTCCGTCAAGACTACATTTCGTGAGACCTTGGCAGAGAAAGGCATTATCTTCTGTTCGTTCAGTGAGGCAGTCCGAGAGCATCCTGATTTGGTGCGCAAGTATTTAGGCAAGGTGGTCAGCTATAGAGACAATTTCTTTGCTGCCCTCAACTCTGCAGTCTTTAGTGACGGATCCTTCGTATACATCCCCAAGGGAGTACGTTGCCCCATGGAGCTGTCCACCTATTTTCGCATCAATGCTGTAAATACCGGTCAGTTCGAGCGCACCTTAATCATTGCCGATGACGACGCTTATGTCTCTTATCTCGAAGGGTGTACCGCTCCCATGCGTGATGAAAATCAGCTGCACGCTGCTATTGTCGAGATATTTGCCGAAGAGAATGCCGAAGTGAAATACTCCACGGTACAGAATTGGTTTCCCGGAGACAAGGATGGTAAAGGCGGGATCTACAACTTTGTCACCAAGAGGGGTATCTGTCGCGGGACCAATTCCAAGATCTCTTGGACACAGGTGGAGACCGGGTCCGCCATCACTTGGAAGTATCCCAGCTGTATCCTTAAGGGGGATAATTCTGTGGGTGAATTCTATTCCGTAGCTGTCACGAACAACCATCAGCAAGCAGATACCGGTACTAAGATGATTCACATAGGTAAGAATACTCGAAGCAGAATAGTCTCCAAAGGTATATCTGCCGGTGAGAGCCAGAATTCTTACCGTGGATTGGTCAAGATTGCCCCAACTGCTGACAAGGCTCGCAACTACTCCCAGTGTGACAGCTTACTTATAGGTGATCGATGTGGAGCCCATACTTATCCCTATGCCGAGGTTGAGAATGACAACGCAATTCTTGAGCACGAAGCTACCACTTCCAAGATTAGCGAAGATCAGCTTTTCTACTGTAACCAGCGTGGTATACCCACGGAGGAGTCCGTCAGCCTGATCGTCAATGGTTATGCCCGTGAGGTGATGAATAAGCTTCCTATGGAGTTTGCCGTTGAGGCTCAGAAGCTCCTCTCTATCTCTCTGGAGGGATCTGTAGGCTGATCCCACCCTTTTCATTCCATCAAATAATACAACTATGCTTACTATACACAATCTACATGCCTCAATTGAAGGCAAGGAGATCCTCAAGGGTATTGATCTGCAGGTCAATGCCGGTGAGGTTCATGCCATCATGGGTCCCAATGGTTCCGGAAAGAGTACCCTTTCATCCGTACTGGTCGGTAATCCCAGATTCGAAGTTACCGAAGGGAGCATCACTTTCGAGGGTGCAGAAATCCTTGCCCTCGAACCTGAAGAGCGTGCACACTTGGGACTCTTTCTTAGCTTTCAATACCCGGTGGAGATTCCGGGGGTCAGCATGACCAACTTCATGCGCACCGCTATCAACGAACAGCGTAAGGCACGTGGGAAATCTCCCCTCTCTGCCAGTGAGTTCCTTAAACTCATGCGTGAGAAGAGAAAACTGGTTGAGCTCAGTAATGACTTAGCCACACGATCTGTCAACGTTGGTTTTTCGGGTGGAGAAAAGAAGCGCAATGAGATCTTTCAGATGGCAATGTTGGAGCCTAAGCTTGCCATCCTTGACGAGACCGATAGCGGCTTGGACATTGATGCACTACGTATCGTTTCTCAAGGTGTCAATGCTCTGAAGACCCCTTCCAATGCAGTCATTGTCATCACACACTATCAGAGGCTTCTAGACTTTATCAAGCCGGATATTGTTCATGTACTGATGGATGGACGCATTATTCGTACCGGGGCACCCGATCTTGCGTTGGAGCTTGAGGAGAGAGGTTATGACTGGTTAAGGGAGGAAAGCGATGAACAAGCCTGAGACAATGCCTTTGACAGATAGATACATCAACCTCTACGATACTCACGCCAAGTTGATCGATGAGCAATCCTCCCCTCTCCTGATCTCCCATCGAGGGGGAGCCCGGGAGCATTTGCTCCGGCATGCTTTGCCCAAGTATGGAGACGAGGATTACAAGCGATTTGATATCGATGGAGTGTTGTCCCAAACGTACCAATTCAACTTTGAGCGCAAATCCTTTGGGGTAGATCCTTTTTGTGAATATCCCTGCTCACTCACTACTCCGAGAAGTGCATGTCACTTCGTTCTGGAGGACAGGGTTTACAGTGGAGAGTATGTCAAGACTCTCGATAGTGTATTCCTAGGTAGCATTCATGATTTTGAGCGAAAGTATCCTAAGGTGGCATCACAATACTACCATACAGCACCCTCACTTAGCAGAGATACGTTGGCTCAGCTCAACACTCTTCTGGTGCAGGATGCGTTCGTCATCTACGTCCCCGCAGGTGTACAGGTGCCTGACCCCATACAGATCATCAACCTCTCCGGTATTGGAGAAGATCTATTTTCATCTCCTCGTATACTTCTTATAGCTGAGGAGGGGAGCCGTGTGACGGTTTTGGTATGTGACCATCAGGCCAATGCACATCGCTCCCTCTCCAATGGAGTGGTCGAGATTCATGCAGGCAAAGGTTCCCATATCGAGTACTACGAGGTGGAAGAGACCGGTGCCGAGACTACCAGAATAAATTGTATCCATGTGCAGCAGGAGGCAGAAAGTGCCGTTCTTCTCGATGTCTTTGCGGTAGAAAATGGAACTACGCGAACCAATTTCTACGCAGATCTAAAGGGAGAAGGAGCCTCCTTCGACCTAGATGGGATGTGTATCCTGGATGGAGATCAGATAGCAGACTATTACTCCTATATCAATCATGCCGTAGGACATTGCCATAGCGATCAGCTCATCAAGTATGTGGTCAACGACCGCGCTCTGGGGAGCTTTGCCGGGCGTATCTATGTGGCTCAGGATGCGCAGAAGACTCTTGCCTATCAGACCAACCGCAATCTCCTCCTCAGTGACACTGCGAGGATGTATTCCAAGCCATTTCTAGAGATCTATGCCGATGACGTTAAGTGTTCGCATGGTATGACCACTGGGCAGCTGGATGATGACGCCCTCTTCTACCTAAGGCAGCGGGGCATCCCCTATGCTGAAGCCCGACTCATGCAGACTATAGCCTTCATGTCGGATGTACTGGATACCATACGTCTGCCGGAGCTTAGGGAGAGACTCTCCAACGTGGTGGATCGACGTTTTCGTGGCCTTCCCTCCGGATGTCGGCATGGATTTCCACTGCTGTAGACTTGTTTAAGAGCTTCTGTAGATCAGCTACTTACAGATTATCATAGTGAGGTTCCCAAGAGCCCCAAAAATTACCCCGCCTTTTTGTCGAAAAAAAGGCGGGGTAATTTGAAAATTAGTCGGACGTTTTTTTTGAATTACCCCGCCTTTATTTTTCAACGTGTTCAGGCTGAAAAACAAGAGGCGGGGTATTAGTTTGTTCGTCCGCTCTGCTGAGACAGATACAGGTAAACTCAGATTTTCTCGAACTCCGGATGGAGGCTAAAATTAATGAGATTCTCATACGCCCTCTTGCATAAAATGAAAAGAACCCCTAAATTGCGAGCATGTTAATAATACTATTATCAACCCCTTTGTATATTTGCGATGATGTCGATCAACCGATCTTTTCGGGCATTTAGGTCCTTGGATTGTTGTCGGATGAAAGTAAAGATGAGAGACTCCTTCGGTCATTGATTGAAATGATCGGGGGGCTGTGTAGTACGTGCGAGCATCATATTTGCCTCATTTAGAGAATATTACTCCCTTTGATTAATCTTGTGAGTGTATCAGATACGCTTAAGCCGGGATCGTATGGTCCCTCTTGGAGTGTATCGAGAGGTTGCATATAAATCGCATAAAATCTTTGTCACTCTTACTCCCCAGCAAATTACTTACCTACTGTTATTGATTGTTGCCATATATATTGAAAAATATTTGATTGATGAATATGAATCGATTGAAGTCACTTTTAAGGTTTCGAATCCTCTTGCGACTATCCTTCCTACTCTTGGGAGGAGTCCTCTCAACAGTGATCTCCACACATCCGGTGTACGCCCAAGTAGGAGCCAAGACCTTCTCCGTCTCCTTTAAGGATAAGGATCTGGCGAGTATTCTGGACTATATCTCCGGTCATACGGATCATCGTGTCAAGTATGATGCCGCAGTTCGGAGTTATACCGGGAAGTTCACAGTCTCCTTCGACAATACAGATGCTGTCAAGGCTGTGGATCAGCTTCTGAGCAAGAGTCCCTTTGGGTACAGTGTGTCGGGTCGAACCATCACTGTCTATCTTCTCCAAGGGGAATCTAAGGGTATCAATGAAGTCAAGGGTACTGTCTATGATGCCAAAGGGGAGACTATTGCCAGTGCTACTGTGCAGGTGCCTGCAGAGAAGGTGGGTATCCTCACAGACCTTGATGGGAATTTCGTTCTCAAGGTATCGAATCCCAAAGGGGAGCTTGTCGCCTCCTGTGTGGGATTTGAATCTAAACGTGTCAAGTATGAAGTCGGCAAACCCCTCAAGATCGTGCTCAAGGAGAATGTGAGCACCCTCGGAGAGGTGACCGTCGTGGCGTACGGTACGAAGAATACCCGCGAACTCACGGGAGCCATCAGCTCTGTCAAGGCTGAGCAACTCCAGGATGTCCCTGCCACTTCTATTGAGACCCTTCTGCAAGGACACATGCCGGGAGTGGAAATCTCAAACCTCTCAGGTACCCCCGGAGGAGGCGGGACTCAGGTTTTGATCCGAGGATACTCATCGCTCAATACTCAGGGTATGAATGATGGATCCCCCCTTTATGTGATAGATGGTGTACCCGTCTACTCCACCACGGGGATTCAGACCGGGGGGATCAATACTCTGGCAGGGCTTGATCCTACCACGATTGAGAGTGTGGAGGTGCTCAAGGATGCTGCTTCGGCATCTCTTTATGGTTCGAGAGCAGCCAATGGCGTGATCTTGATCACTACAAAGAAGGGGAAGGTAGGGAGCTCAACCTTTGAGGTGAGTGCTTCTCAGTCTCTCTCTTGGCTCCCTAAGGCTCCTACTCAGATGATGGGTCATGCCGAACGACTATACCATTTGAAGCTCGCTAAAGCGCAACGCCTCTACCAGTATGAGTGGAATGGAAAGCCTATAGAGCCTAAGGATTACCGTGATAGCTACGGATGGGATCCTTTCTTTGGAGGAGCCTACGATTACTTGTGGGCAAACGGTGCTGTTCTCTCACCTAGTGAAGCCCTTCCTCCTATCCTTCAGGACTCTCTAAATACCTTCTACAACAATAAGTCCAACTGGTGGGACTATATATTCAGAGTAGGGAAGATCACCGATGTGGATGTGAATGCTACAGGTGGTACCGAGCTCGTCAGATATATGGTGGGAGCCGGATACTATGATGAGACGGGTATCATGATCGGTTCGAGCTTCAAGCGCTTCAGCTTTGCCAATAACCTGGACATCAAGTTGACCCCCAAGTTATCCATGGATACACAGTTGGCTCTGAGCTATACCGACAAGGCTTCCGGCTCTGACAAGGGTAAGATACAGGGTCTTACTGTAGACCCTAGGAACAGCTCTACACTTCTGCCGGGTAAGGGTACGGAGATTGAGGAGCAGACGATGCGTCGGATCCACGACATCATCAATAAAAATACGAGCTACAATATCCGACTGAATGCCGGACTGAAGTATAACCTCTTGAAGGATCTCACACTGCGCTCCACAGCATCTGTGAATCACTTCAATACCCGTGTGCATGTCTTCACTCCGGACTATCTCACCTATGGCAAGATGTCCAGGGTGGATGCCGGACTCTACTCCATGACGATGCTGCAGACGGAGCATATCCTCAACTATAAGCGGACCTTCAAGGAGCGACACAACCTGGATTTCCTAGCTGGGATAACCTACAATAGAGATCTCCTGTATGTAAACTCCGATGTGGCAGAGAATGGTCCCTCCAATTCTGTGCATTATGTAGATGAATCCTGGCCCAGGACTATCGATCAGGGAGGGTATGTGACATCTCTCCAGAGTGTGAAGTCCAACTATGAGCAGCAGGCAATGTTGAGTTATTTGGCTCGTCTGTCCTATAACTATGACAAGAAGTACCTGCTTGACCTGACTTGGCGTAGTGATGGATCATCCGTCTTCGGAAAGAACGTCCGATGGGGGCACTTCCCGTCTGTCGGGCTGGGATGGGCATTCAGCGAGGAGGAGTTCATGAAGGATATCTGGTGGATGAGCTTTGGTAAGCTCAGAGGCTCTTGGGGTAGATCAGGGCAGAAGTTTCAGGAAGCCTATTTGGCTCTAGGGGTGATGGAGTCCTCTAACTCATTCTTCGGAAGTGTAGGGATGATCCCCAGCATGCTGGCGAATGATAATCTCTCCTGGGAGAAGACCGATCAGTATAATCTCGGGTTAGACCTGCAGATGCTTAACTACCGGCTCAAGATGACCCTGGAGTACTACTATAAGTATTCAGACAATCTGCTGATGCAGACGCCTACCCCCGGAGATGTCTTCTTCCTCAGGAGTACATGGAACAATGCCTCCGCAATCTCCAATGAAGGGCTGGAGTATGCACTGCAGTGGGACATCATTCAGAGGGAAGATCTGAACTGGACCATGCGCTTCAACATCTCACGCAACTGGAATCTCTTCAGGGAATCCTATGATGGTGCTGACTACCAGACCATGGTTCTCGGTCGTCCTCTCTACGGTGTCTATACCTATAAGGATGAGGGGATCATCCAGAAAGAGTCTGAGATACCCTACTACTATGACGCCAATGGTGTCAAGACTCCTCTCCAACTTGGTAGAAGACCTTTCCTCGCCGGGGTAGGGGCACGTAAGATTGCCGACCTCAACATGGATGGCAAGATTGACCAGCAAGACAGATATTATGCCGGAAGTACTATCCCAAAGGCGTACGGAGGGTGGTCCAACCAACTGACTTGGAAGGATCTGTCACTCTTTGTGCACTGTAACTATTCCATAGGGCGTAAGGTGATGAATAGAGCTGACCGTAAGTCACTGGCCTTTGAGCGTAAGTTTGGCGCAATTGTCGGGGACTACACAAAATATACGATCTGGGAGCAAGAAGGTGACCAAGCGGATTATCCTGCCCTCCGCTACGCTGATGACCGGTATATAGGACAGTATGATGGGAATATCGATACCAATCTGGAGGATATTAGCTTCTTGAGAATCAAGCAAGCGACCCTCTCCTACAATCTCCCCAAGCCCTGGGTCGAAAAAGTGGGTCTCAAGGAGACCCGATTCTTCGTCACCGGTGAAAATCTCTTGCTGCTGACGAATTACTCCGGTCTTGATCCCGAAACTGTAGATCCATTCTCCGGAATTGATGAGGGTACCACCTATCCTCTGAATACCAAGATTACTTTTGGACTAAACTTGAAATTCTGATCCTACAATGAAGAAATGTATACATCTAATGGCACTACTTGTCGGAGCTTTCTCCATTCACTCTTGCAAGCTGGATGTGAAGCCCGAGAACTCAGTGACCTACACCAATGCTTTCGATACGGAGAAGGAGTTGAATACCATTACTTCTTCGATTCTGCTGTACACTGATGTGGCGTTTAGTGAAGACTTCCTTTTCCAGACCGTAGGTGGGGTGGTTGATGATGCTGTCCCCGGTAAGACCGATATCCGGAACTGGAGTCCTGTGCAGATCGTCAGGCAGCAAATGTCGTGGGTCAAGTACTATGACATTATCTATCTCAGCAATCTCCTTCTGGAAAATATCGATAAGACTAGAGATCTCTCAGAGGATCGTCTCAATTATCACCGTGGTCAAGCACTCTTTGCCAAGGGCTTGTGCTATCTGAACATCGCCATGAAATACGGAGATGCAGTCATCACAGATAAGGTGGGCGACATTAAGGCTTATCCCATCAGTCCGCAACTGGACGTCATAGATGCTGCCATCCGTGCCGGAGAGGAGGCTTATGAGATCCTTCCTACTTTCAGTGATCTACGTCTGTACAATAATGGTGTGCCTACCCACAAGCAGTATGCGTCCAAAGGTGCTGCTGCAGCTCTCCTGGCTCACGCATATGCCTGGAAGGGTTCCGTCATTGAGCTCTACGGACTCTCCGGAGATGCCCAAGAGTGCTACCGTAAGTCTGTCAGCTACTGCAGCGATCTTATTGAGGGAAGAGCGGGAAACTATTCACTTCTCCCCAATATCAGTGAGCTATGCAAGTACATGACCGATATCAACTCCATCAGTCCTGAGGATATTTGGGTGGTAGCCTTTGATGTGCAGCGGGAGAAGTGGAATCCCTCTCCCAGCCCTGCCCGCTCCTATGCGAGCTACCCCGTGGATAAGAATGCCAAGCTAGGGGATCTCATCTACGATACTACTATTAGAATATATGAGTCCACGGTCCGTGATATGTATCCGGATGCCGGGGATCAGCGTCTCAGTGAGTTTTTCTACAACCTGGACGAGACCCACGATCCCGAGGGTGATGGTCGTGAGTTTGCTCTGATGTATAAGTATCGGGAGAGCCTGTACAATAAGAATGAGTATAGTGATACCGGATGGGATACACGCTCTCTCAAGGCTCACTACAACTACTGGCGACTGGCAGGGATCTATCTCCTACGCGCAGAATGTCTGGCAAAGCTGGGTGAAGAGTCTCGTGCCATTGCAGACCTCAACGTGATTCGTGAGCGTGCCGGTGCCAAGCCTTATCCTACTGCCCGGGATACCAAGGGGGTTCAGTACGCAGTATTCAAGGAACGTGAGCGGGAGCTCCTGTATGAGAGCGACCACAGGTACTTTGATGTGATCCGTAATGGATACTATAAGACTGAACTTCAAGGAGTATTCGAGACCCTCACAAAGTCTGATATTGATGGAGGAGCGCTCTTTTTGCCTGTTCCCGAGTCGGCTTTTGGGGACAACAACCGCAATACCCTCATACGTCAGAAGTTGTATTGGTCACGATTTATGTAAAAAGCAAATCCGATGAAACAGATATTCAATATCCTAATCTTGACTCTTCTCGTAGCATTCTCATCTTGCACGAGAACCCACTTTATTGATGGCCCCGATCCCATCGCTCATCATGATAAGACGATGTGGGAGTACTTTGAGAGCCAACCCTACGACTGGAGTATGACGATGCAGCTCATTGACCATGCCGGACTTAGAGATTTATTCATCGGCAAGAGTCAATATGGTACCGACATTACCTTCTTTGGTATCACCAATTTCTCCATTATGCGCTATCTTTACGATAAGGAGAAGAGGCACTATGAGGATACCGGTGAGAAGATTACATTGGAAGTGAAGGATCTCCCTCGGGAGGATTGTAAGCGCTGGATACTCAACTGCGTGTACCCCAAAAAGAGGATGCTTGAGGAGTGGCCCGCGGGAAGACCTTCCTCGGATCCTTCCAAACTCATAGGAACCGGAGGGAAGGTCTACCAGATGGCTTCCGGTCTCAAGCTCTGGATCTATACCTTCAAGGAGCCTTATGATGGTGTCCCGGAGATGGGTCCTCTCAAGATCAATCTCGTATCTCTGGATGAGACCCGCCAGAAGCGGACCAGAGTTGCTTCTCACAATATCGATACCAATACCGGTGTGGTTCAAGCGCTGGACTATAACTTCACCCTCAATGATTTTTAATCTGTTATGAAGAGTCGTTTTCTTACTATAATTGCTATCACTTTGCTGAGTCTGACCCTCTTTTCTTGTCACAAGATTCCTGTAGGTTACCTCAATGCAGAGAATGCTACTTATGTACCGAATGTCCTCACCTTCTATCACGAGGCTGATCCTACTTCGGAGTGGGGCAAGGATGTTACCGTCCCATGGTCTTCGACACGTATTCAAGGTATCTCCGGAACAAACCCGATCAACTTCGAATTCGTAGGTGTCAAGGCTACCGATGGAGGCGATGTCGGAAAGTTCCAAGAGATGGTTAGAGGCGGACACCTCAATGTCAGGGGTGGTCTGGTGCAGATTTCTCAGGAAGGTGTGCGCATGTTGCCACTCGGTTCGTATGCGATCACCCTCAAAGTATTCAATGAAGGGTACTCCAAAACCCTGGAAGATATCCTTACGATTCGGGTGGAGGCCAAGCAGGTCATGGAAGATCCATATTATTGAGCTCTGATGACCGTCTATGTTCCATATTTATCACACTTAAGTAAATCCAATCATGAAAAGAATAGTATATCCACTGTTGGCGCTCGTTCTTCTTTTGCCGAGCCAACTATTTGCTCAAGATACGGGCATCAAGTTTTTCAAAGGAACCTTTGAGGAGGCTTTGGCTGAAGCTCAAAAGCAAGATAAGCCCCTCTTTGTGGACTTCTATGCAGTCTGGTGTGGACCCTGCAAGCGTATGGCGAAGGAGGTATTCACCCAGAAGGAGGTAGGAGACTACTTTAATCAGAAATTTATCAACCTCCAGCTGGATGCCGAAGCCAAGCCGAATCTGGAAGTTGCTAAGAAGTACAAGGTAGAGGCATTCCCTACCATTGCCTTTATTGACAAGGAGGGTAAGGCTATATCCATCAGTATCGGAGCCATGGATAAGGCAGCTCTTCTGGATGCTGCGAAAGTGGCTGTAGGCGAAGTCCTGGGCTTCGAAGCTCTGTATGACATGTACAAGAAGGACAAGAATGACCTCTCCGTGCAGCAGGACCTTCTCACTCAGGCTCCCTCCTTCCTTGCCACGCAAAATGGTATGGATGCTGAACGCTGGGTAGTACGCATGCGTAATCTCTACAAGGACTACATCAATACCAAAATGGGTGATGACCTCATCAATAAGAGGGACTACAACATTATCCTCAGCCTTGGTGGTGATGACAAGGAGTTGGAGGCAAAGATTATTGACTTCATGAATAAAAACCTTTCTAAATGGAGAGAAGCAGCCGGAGATGCTCCTGCCTACTACATCATCGAATACAATGACGGGAAGATCAATGACCTCGCCAAAGGTGGAGACCCTGCCTATCGAGAATATGTCGAGAAGATCAACGGGGAGTACAAGGATGCCTATGGTGTCGTTGCTATGGATGGTATCTCGCCCTATGAGAAGTCTAAGCTCTTTGCGGATGCCCTATATACTCTCTACAAGGAAAAGGATGTCAACCGCTATAAGGACCTGATGCAGCAGTACTTTGGCAAGCTGGGAGCTGAAGCTGATGGTACCGATTATGGTAGAGCTGCCCAGGAACTCTACAATGCTATGGGTAGCAAGCTCACAGATGCAGATCACCAAACTGCTATCGAGTGGGTCGGCAAGGCTCTTCAGCAGAAGAATTCTCTCATGGATAGGATCAATTTCCTTGTCATGACAGGAGACTCCTACAAGGCTTTGAAAAAGTATGATGAAGCTCAGTCCTTCTACAATCAGGCATTTGCGGAAACCTATCAGTTTCAGGATAATGCGCAGACCCAAGGCATGCTGCAGGCGGTCATCGTCAAGAAGCTCTCAGAGCTGGATCTTTTGCGCAAGTAATAGCTACGGAGGAGTTTAACCTTTATTTCGAGAAAGACGATGAGAAGATTATATCTATCCTTCATATGGATCCTGCTTGGCACCCTTGTGATGTCAGCGCAGATGCCGGGGCTGAAGCAAGGCAGGCTTTCCAATGGCCTAGCCTACTATGTATATGGCGACAAGCTCTTCAAGGGTGAGGTACACTTCTACCTCCTTCAGAATGTGGGTGCAGTAGTTGAGAATGATTCTCAGCAGGGAATGGCACATTTCCTTGAGCATATGGCATTTGATGCTACCCGGCAATTCCCCAATGGGGTGATGAAATACCTGAGAGATCACGGGGTTTTCAGCTTTGATGCCAAGACCGGTGTGGATGAGACCCGTTACAGCATCTACAACATTAACGTGGATAATGCCGAACTTGTAGACAATTCTTTCAAGATATTGAGAGACTGGTGCGACGGGATCTCCATCACTCCCAAGGATGTAGAAAAGCAGCGCGGCATCATCATCGAAGAGCTTCGTCAGAGCAACACGGTAGGAAAGCGTATCACTGACTACATCTCTCAAGTGATCTATCCCGGATCTGAATATGCGACACACAATGTCATCGGTACCGAAAAGGTGCTACGTTCTGCCACGGCGGAGGGTATCAGAGAGTTTTATAATGCCTGGTATCGCCCCGACTTACAGTGTGTCATCATCATTGGAGACATAGATCCTGCCGAGTATGAGAGCAAGGTTCAGGAGACTTTTGCAGGTGTAAAGATGCCATCCAACGCTCCCGTCCGCAAAGCACCCGTGATCCAAGATAACGATACTCCGATCTTCTCGCAGTTCGTTGATCCTCAGCTTTCCTCCTACTCCTTTAGTCTTTACCAGAGAGTCCCTCTTACTACGGATCTCTCCTTGGACGATGATATCCGGACGAACCTCATGTCTATGATATTCAACAGTATGATCTCTCGGAGGATCACCACCCTGCGAAATACGGGAGAGGAGCAGTTCATCGCACATACCGTAAGCTTTTCACCCCTGGTACGGTACCAGATGCAGAATGCTTGGGATATGGTTCCCTACCACGATCGTACTCCCCAGGCACTCACCCAGATGCTGAGCCTCAGGGAGTCGGTACGCCGTGGTGGTTTCACTACCGAGGAGTTTGAGCCTGTCCAAGAGGAGATCTACAATGACCTTAAGGGACTTCTTCAGGAAGAGCAGTTAGGCACCCCGGACAATATGATGCAGGTCTTCAAGCAGAACTATATCTACGGCATGGATATCGTCCCTTTTCGTGACAGACTGACCCGTACTTCAGAGCTCCTTGTGGAGTTGACTGTGGACGACTTCAATAGTTGGATCAAGAGCTGGATGGATGACAGCAATCTATCCTTCATCACTTATGCCCAAAAATCTCAGGATGATCCGCTCACCAAAGAGGTGGTATTGAAGGCGTTGGAGGATGCTAAGTGTGCTCCGGTCATGGAGTTCAAGAAGCCCCGGCCCATCACTAAGCTCATAGATTATGAGCTGAAGTCCGGAACCATTGTCAGTACCAAGGAGATCAAAGGGTTGGATGCCCAAGAGTGGCACCTCTCCAATGGCGCTCGGGTACTCTACAAGCACATTCCGGAGATGAATGGTCTGGTCTTCTTTGCCGGGACAGCGCTCGGCGGACAGTCCATCGTAGAGCCTCAGGATATCCCTTCCTATACTGCCATGCAGAACCTTCTCTTGCGCTCCGGCGTATATAAGTATGACAATAATAGTTTGGCTTCATGGTTGAGGGATAAGAAGTTCAAGTTGGATATCTCCATCACCGACTATACCGATAATATTGGTGGAACCGCTCAGGTCAACGAAGTAGAGGACATGATGCAGTATGTCCATCTCCTGATCACCAAGCACAATTTCTCCCCAGAGGTCTTCCGGAAGTATCAGGAGCGTGAGCTTTACCGATTAGATAATGCCTCTACTACTCCACTCAGCTTGGCTAGAGATTCCATTCGCGAGCTTCTTTTCCCCGTATCCCCGATCAACCCTCGTCAGGATAGCGACTTCTTCCGAAAGATGAAGGCTGAAGAGGTTCCCCAGCTGTTCAACCGCATATTTGGTAATGCAGCTCACTTCACCTTCTGCATAGCAGGGGATATCGAAGAGGAGCAGGCAAGAGAGCTCACTACCAAGTACATTGCCTCCCTTCCGGGAGTACCCGGAACTCAGCCTCGCACCTATCGCATGCGGGATATCACCTCTCCTATGCAGGATATCCACAAGGAATTTGTACTTGATACCGATGCAGATATGGGACAGGTGGAGATCTCCTACATGAATGATATCAAACTCTCAGACCGTGAGCAGAAGGCACTTAAGATACTGGAACTACTTCTGCAGAGTCGCATGTTCGATGAGCTCCGTGAGCGCGAGGCTGCAGTATACAGTGTCGGTGCACGTGCTGCTTACAATCAGATCCCTAAGCCTAATGTGGTGCTTAGTCTGCGATTTGAGACCGGTAGAGATAAAGTGGATTTGCTCAGAGATAAGACGTATGGCATCCTCAAAGAGATAACTGAAGGAACCTTCACGGATCAACATTTCCGCCGTGCCCTCATTCCCTTAGCTGTAGATGAACGTACTGAAAGTAGGTCTGAAACGAAAGCCGGTGAGACCGAAGTCAATCCCATGATCTGGATCGCTCTACTCAATGTATACATGGAGACCGGTGAGGTTCCCGAAGTCGGAAGCGGAGAGACTGAGGAGGTTAAGTTTGAGGATATCCAACCTTCTGAGATTTCTGCATTGGCACGAAAGATCATGACAGGAGCCAAGAAGCGTGATATCGTACTCCGATCCATGAATCCACAAGACCGTGAGTGGAAGCACTGACGCACTTGTAGATTAATACTTTATACATTTGACAATGATTCGCATACTGACTTAGAGCCAGTTTCTAGGATTATCCAACGGAAAGGCGGTCGAAACATTCGGAACAGTTCCTTATTCTGAATGCTTCGACCGCCTATTTATTTGTTACCACCGATTGTTAATATTCCATATCAAGTACATGTGGGTTATGTCGTTGCGAGCTTTTGGAAAAAAAGGTGGCACTTTGTGCTGAAAAAAGGCGGAGTTCTTTTCGAATTACCCCGCCTTTTTATTCGAATTACCCCACCTTTTGAATGTGTTAGGCTAAGTTGCTGTATTTCAGTGATATGCAAGGGCGTTCCATTGAAGACTTTCGCGCATGGGTGTTAAGATTCATGTGGGATATTATTATCTATTTAACGTGAATCCCGCGCGATTCTTCTTTTCCATACTACACGTAAGTTTGGCAACATACATTTGTCCATCTGTTGCATTGGTTCCATCAGAAAAGAGTTAAGTCGGAAGGTTGATAAAAGTCGTATCTTTGTGAACCGGATGAATTATCATCTATCCCATACGTATATATCTTAAACTGAATCACATAACTTTGAACACCAATCAATCTAAGAGTGCCGAGACGTTGGTCCAAAACGTTATCTACGGCATCAGAGAGAAAAAAGGAAAAAACATCACAGTACTAGACCTCACGGAGATTGAGGATGCCATATGTAAGTATATGGTGATAGCCCAAGGGAATACACCTGTCCAGGTGGGAGCCATGGAGGACTCCGTCAGGGAGGTAGTACGCCGTGAGACGGGTGAGAGTGTCTTTCACTCACACACGGGGAGTGGCGAGTGGGTTGCCCTAGACTATATAGATGTCATTGTCCACCTTTTTGTACCCCATGCGAGGGAGTATTACAGGCTGGAGCAGCTCTGGGCTGATGCCAAGCGTGCTGATTATCCGGACGAAGAATAAGAGTATTTTCCATGGAGCAGAATAAAAATAATGTACCCGATCCGAACAGAGATCCTCTGAAGAAGATGCGGTCGGGGATGCCAAGGTTCAACTTCGGGTGGATCTACATCATCATTCTGGCAGTGATTTTCGGACTCTTCTTCTTCACCAAAGATGACAGTGTCCGGAGTATAGAGTGGAGTCGTTTCCAGACCCTTATGGAGCGCAATGCCCTGAGTGAGATCACCGTATATTCCGCTAAGGGCAACCTCGTGGCACTGGTCAAGGATGGTCAGGAGGAGCTTTTGGACTCTCTGGGAGTGGAGAGCGGTTCCAAGGGTGGGCGTACTCTGCTGTCTCAGACCAAGGTCGTCACAGATATCCCGGGTCCTACAGCCTTCAATGACCTCTACCAGCAGCTGCGTGCGTCGGACAAGCCCATGACCGCTAAGGTTAGGTACGATAACCAGCGTAACAACGTTTTAGGATACATCCTCAACTTCATCCCCTTCCTACTCATCATCCTCTTCTGGGTATGGATGAGCAGGCGCATGACTGCCGGTGGCGGGGGTGGTGCGGGAGGTATCTTCAATGTGGGAAAGTCTCGTGCTCAGCTCTTCGATAGGGAGAATAAGGTGAAGGTGACCTTCAAGGATGTAGCAGGTCTCAGTGGCGCCAAGCAGGAGGTCGAGGAGATCGTCCACTTCCTGCGCGAGCCTGACGTCTACACCAAGCTTGGGGGAAAGATCCCCAAGGGCGCACTTCTCGTGGGTCCTCCCGGAACAGGTAAGACCCTTCTTGCCAAGGCTGTGGCGGGGGAGGCCAATGTACCCTTCTTCTCACTTTCCGGATCAGACTTTGTGGAGATGTTTGTGGGAGTGGGTGCTTCACGCGTGCGTGACCTCTTCAAGACTGCCAAGGAGAAGGCGCCCTGCATTGTCTTCATAGATGAGATCGATGCCGTGGGTCGTGCCAGGGGTAAGAATGCCGGCTTTGGAGGTAACGATGAGCGCGAGAATACTCTGAACCAATTGCTCACGGAGATGGATGGCTTCGACACGAATAGTGGAGTGATCATCCTAGCCGCTACCAATAGGGTGGATATCCTCGACAAAGCTCTGTTGCGTGCCGGGAGGTTTGATAGACAGATAGCAGTAGATCTACCCGATCTCAACGAGCGCAAGGAGATCTTCTTGGTCCATATGCGGGGTCTGAGGATGGATGATAGCGTGGATGTCGATCTATTGGCACGTCAGACTCCGGGATTCTCGGGTGCAGACATTGCCAATGTGTGCAATGAAGCTGCGTTGATTGCCGCACGGTATCATAAGAAAGAGATACAGCGCATAGACTTCATGAACGCCATAGACCGTATCGTCGGAGGATTGGAAAAGAAGTCTAAGATCACCACTGCAGAAGAGAAGAAGTCCATCTCCATCCATGAGGCAGGACATGCAACCATATCATGGCTTCTGGAGCATGCCAATCCACTCATCAAGGTGACCATTGTGCCGAGAGGAAGGGCTTTGGGTGCAGCGTGGTACCTACCCGAGGAACGTCAGATCACTACCACCGAGCAGCTTCTCGATGAGATGTGTGCACTTCTCGGGGGACGTGCTGCTGAGGCTGTTTGCCTTGGAAGAATCTCCACCGGAGCTGCCAATGACTTGCAGAGAGTGACACGTATGGCTCAGGCTATGGTGACCTACTTCGGAATGAGCAAAGAGATCCCCAACGTCAACTACGATGATCCGCAGAATGAATATGGATTCACCAAGCCCTACAGTGAGGAGACAGCCCGTAAGATCGATGAGGAGGTGGTGAAGATCATCAATACTCAGTACGAACGTGCTAAGAATATCTTGGAACAATATAAAGACAAACATCGTCAGCTTGCAGCTCTCCTCTACGAGAAGGAGGTGATCTACACCGATGATGTCGAACGCATCCTGGGTAAGCGTCCCTGGAAGTCCAGAGCAGATCAGCTGCTGATAGACAGCCAAGCGATCCGATCGGATGACCAGAGGCTACCGGAGGATAAGTCTCAGGAGTCCGGGAAGTCGGATGATCCTCACCCTGAGGAGCATCCCGGTACTGAAGAGTAATGTAGAAGCCCGCTAGACAGTAAGACTGTGCGCGGGCTTCTTTATTCACCTTTAATCCATAAATTTGCCTTGGAGAGGGTCTTGATCCCCCTTTCTCTGCTCTCTATGTTTTCCAATTATTATCTATGACAATGACTACTCGGACTCTGCAGACTTCACTGATCTACCTCTTGACCTTACTTCTCGTCTCTTCGTGTGGGACGGCAAGACAGTCAGAAGTTAGGGAGCCGAGGGTGCCTGCAGCAAGAGGTGGAGGGGCTTACAATACCTATATCGATCGTTATGCCGTTATAGCCATAGCCAATCAGAAAGAGTTTGGCATACCTGCCAGCATTATTCTGGCGCAAGGGCTCTTGGAGAGTGGAGCGGGGCAGAGCCAATTGGCTCGTGAAGCCAACAATCACTTCGGTATCAAGTGTCACAATGATTGGAGCGGGAAGAGATACTATCACCACGATGACAGACCTGATGACTGCTTCAGGCACTATGCTCGGGTGGAGGACTCCTTCAGGGATCATGGAGAGTTTCTCCAAAAACCTCGTTACGCTAGGCTCTATAAGTTGGATCCCAAGGACTATAAGGGGTGGGCAAAGGGTCTTCAGCAGTGTGGATACGCTACCGACCGCGGGTATGCCAATAAGTTGATCAAGATCATTGAGGACTATCGTCTGTATCTCGTGGATAGGAACAATCCCGGCAGGCACTATACCTACGCAGGAGTGCAGGCTCCGAAGCGGTCAGAAGAGCTCAACCCTAGGAAGGTTCCTCTGCCTGAAACTAAGAAGCAAGCGCAGAGGATGGAGCAGTCTACCGTGGAACGTGAGTACTTTATCAGCAACGAACTGCTCTACGTGATAGCCTCTCCCGGTGATGATCTCTCAAAGATCGCACGCGACTCCGGTATATCGGAGCGAAAGATCACAGCCTACAATGAATTCCCGGAAGGGTATCCTCTGGAGCCGGGAGACATAGTCTACCTGCAACCTAAGCACGCCAAGGCTCAGCCCCCACACTACGAACATCGTGTGAAGGTCGGTGAGTCTATCCATACCATCTCGCAGATATATGGTGTGAAGATCAAGTATATCCTGAAGATGAATAACCTCTCTCCGGACTATGTCCCTGCTGAGGGAGATATACTCAGGTTGAGATAAGTCGTAAGTCAATAAGCAATTGAGATATGAGGCAGAATAATTACTCCTACTTCTTTAGGGATTTGAGTTGGCTCTCCTTCAATAAGAGAGTGATGATGGAGGCAGAGTCTCCGGAAGTTCCTCTCTATGAACGCATCAACTTCCTCTCCATCTTCTCATCCAACCTTGAGGAGTTCTACCGCGTACGTGTGGCAGACTTGCGTTCAGCTCTATCCAAAGGTCATTCCAGAGACTATACCAAGGAGGAGGCACATCATATCCTCAACTCCATCACGACAGAGGTGATCCGTCAGGAGAAGGACCTGAGGAGGACTTTTGCCCATATCTGTGAGGAACTGAAGCAGCATGGAGTCATACTCTATACCGACTGCAAGGATTTTGATGCACATACAAAGAGGTTCTCGAAGAAATATTTCCGAGATGAGGTATTTCCCTTCCTATATCCGACGCCGCTATCTGACAGTATCCGGGTCTTCTTGAGAGATAGTCGACTCTATCTCTGTGTCTCAGTCATCCACCAGGAGAGTGGTGAGAAGTCACACTATCTCATCAAAGTTCCCTACAAGAAGGTCAAGAGAATCATTACGGTACCTAATTCTAAGCCCGGGATCTACACTTATGCTTTGGTGGAAGAGATCATCAGAGACAATCTGTCTGAGATATTTACGGGATATGAGGTGATCAGCTCGCGCTGTATACGTATCTCTAGGGATGCAGAGATATACACGAAGGAGACCTATGGTACAGAGCTTGCGGAATCCATAGAGAGCTATCTCAGTAAGCGCAAGACGGGAAGCATCGCCCGCATGATGTATGATGAATCTCTCCCTCAGGAGGTTTTGGAGATACTCTTTCACGCCTTCGACCTCTCAGATGAGGATCTGCTTCCTTGTGGCAGAGTACTTCAGATATCGGATATGCGTCAGTTGCCTAATCCTTTAGGTCCGAGGTTCAAGAGGATATATCCCGATCCCATTCCCGTCTTTTCACCTACGGATACTCCCAGCCTGATAGATAGAATCCTTGAAGGAGATATCGCAATACATATGCCTTATAATTCGTTCGATAACTTCATGAGACTCTTGGATGAAGCAAGGACGGATGAGAGGGTTACCGATGTGATGATCACACAGTATAGAGTTGCTGATGACTCCAAGGTGATAGAGAAGCTTATTCAGATAGCAGATGCAGGCAAGAGAGTCACAGTCTTTGTGGAGCTTAAGGCGAGGTTCGATGAGGAGAATAACCTGATGACTGCTCGACAGATGACCAGACACGGTGTGAATATCCTCTACAGTCTCCCCAGGCTTAAGGTGCATGCCAAGACTGCTCTACTGCTCTTCGATCCGTCCAGGGTATACATCACACCCGGGATTGCATGCTTCAGTACAGGTAACTTCAATGAGTCTACTTCCGTGATCTACTCTGACATCATCATGATGACTGCTGATAAGGAGCTGACTCTGGAACTCTCTTGGCTCTTCAATTATCTGCTACACCCTGAAGTTCGTCCTACTTTCCGGCATCTCATGGTGGCAGGATTCAATATGGTAGATGGTCTGGAGTCGTTGGTAAGATATGAAATAGATGAAGCTCAAGCAGGCAGACCTGCACGCATATGTCTCAAGCTGAATGCACTTCAGGATATAGATATGATCAATCTCCTCTATCAGGCATCTGAAGCAGGTGTGAAGGAGGATCTGATAATCCGAGGGATATGCTGCCTGATTCCCAATCAATCCTTTAGCCAAAACATTACGGTCACGCGTATCGTAGACATGTACCTTGAGCACTCCCGTATCTGGTACTTCTATCACTCGGGTGAAGAACTACTCTACATAGCTTCCGCAGACTGGATGCGTCGCAATCTGCATCATAGGATAGAGTGTGCAGCTCCTGTCAAGCATCCCGATATCCGTTCCTTTATACTGGAGACTCTTGAAGCTAATCTTGCAGGCAATGTCAAAGCATGCTTCATAGATGAATATCTGGAGAATATCCCCAAAGCCAATGAATCTGATACAACCATCCGTCTCCAGTCTGAAATGTATAATGTGGTATCCAAGTACGTGAGCAAGCTTTGAATTTCTCATCCCCCATCACCTTATCCTAAGTCTAAGCTATGACAAAGATGACTCCTTCCAAATGGATTGGACACTTAGCTGTCCTTGCCACCAACATTGTGTTCGGTATCAATATCCCTATCGCCAAGTCTGTGCTCTCAACTGAGGGTGTGAATGGGAATGTAATGTCTATCTGTAGATTCGGTGGTGCCATGATACTCTTCTGGATAGCTTCCCTATTCACCAAGAGAGAGCGTGTACCCATGAAGGATATGAAGGTGATCTTCGTGGCATCTATCTTCGGGATCATCATGAACCAATGGGTATTCGTGACAGGACTTGCCTATGCATCCCCATTGGATCTCTCTATTATCCTCACCGTGGGACCTATACTCACATTGATATTGGCATACTTCTTCATGAAAGAACCCATATCCAACATCAAGGCTATAGGTGTGGGGATGGGAACTGTAGGAGCCGTTCTTCTCGCCCTGACCTCCAACAGTGGTGCAGACAATGCTACTGCATCCAACAATCTCTTGGGCATCATCCTCTGCTTCCTTAGCTCTCTCGCCTATGCACTATACCTTACACTCTTCAAGAATATCATAGACCGATACTCGCCCATCACCTTGATGAAGTGGATGTTTACCTTCGCTACCGTTATTGCCTTGCCTTTCTGCATCGGTGACCTTATCGCATCGCCTTTGGTCCAAGGAGGTACCACCGAATTGTACGTCAATACCTTCTATGTCGTGGCAATGGCTACCTTCTTCACCTACCTACTCATTCCGGTAGCGCAGAAGAGGATACGCCCCACAGTCATCAGCATGTATATCTATGTGCAGCCGGTCATTGCGGGATTCCTCTCCATCTCCATGGGTATGGACAAGTGGAGTTGGGTACGTCTGCCCATCATCATCCTGATCTTCGTCGGTGTCTACCTCGTCACGAGGAGTAAGTCCCGCGAAGATCTCTCCCAAGGCACCTGAAAAGGAACAAGGGTATAGCATCACCAAGAAGCTCACTCATACATTTAAAAAGAAGCGAGGTATCAGTCTCTGGGGACTGCTACCTCGCATTTGATCGTGACCTGGGTGTGAGATACGGTGAATGGATTAATCTGCATTGTCCGTACCACCACCCTCTTCTTTGGGCTTCTTCTCGGAAGGATCCTCAAATGCTGGGTGATCCGGCTTGGATTTACCTCTCGGTTTTTTGCATTGTTCATCCTCAACGACCTGCTCCACGGTTACGGAATTGAAGGCTTCACGTAGTGCTCTGGTGGGATTGAATCGTGGAAAGACAGAGGTGATGTGCGTACGAGTATTGAACTCTTCCCTGGATTGTGAGAACTTACCCCGAATCTGAGGCTGGATCACACCGAGTTCTCCCAGGGATACACGGTGCCCATATCCGGCATGTCGTATGACTGTGGAGACCAATTTCTCCAGGACCCCCTTGACCTCAAACGAGCTGAGGGTATTATCCTCGGCTACTTCTCTGGCAAGGTCGTCCAGAGATATGAGCGGTGTCCGTTCCTGTTGCGCTCTAAAGATGATCTTTCCCTTGTTGGTACTCAATCCGCTCTTCACTTGAATTACTCTGAATTTTAGGCTCATAGTTGATTGATAAATTAGGTGTTTATAAGTGTCTCAGTTTATAGCCTCTGATGGGCTTGTTTATAAGCTAGTTAGTTTGCGTTTATAAACTAGTTAGTTTGCGTTTATAAACTAGTTAGTTTATGATTACAAGCTAATTAGTTTATCGAGATAAACTAGTTAGTTTATGAATAACTGTATGTTAGGTCGTTTTGTAAGAGACTTCAGAATGACTCTATACAGTGGTTGCAAATCTATTAATTCGTTTTGGAATAAGCAATAGCATTGATAGTTAGTTTCAGATTAGTAATTAATAAGGATCTCCATTCAGTCTGATTTGTAGGATAACAGGATGCAATGGGGGCGTGTCACGATGTGTGGCACGCCCCCGAGCAATGGTTGGATATAAGGAATCAGGAATCTACTACTTCACCTTCGGAGAGGAGAGGATAGAGATCACATGATCTGCCAGCTCGTCAGCCTCCTCTTGGGAGGGAGCTTCCGCATAGATACGGAGGATGGGTTCGGTATTACTCTTGCGGAGGTGTACCCACTTGGTAGGCAGATCCAGCTTGATACCGTCTATGGTAGTCACTTCAGCGTCCGAAAACTCATCCTTCATACGAGACTTGATGGTATCCATCTGCAGGTCTGAGGAGAGTTCGAACCTCTTTTTGGACATATAATATCCGGGGAGTGACCGGAGGATCTGTGTGGGAGTGAGAGTCCTCTTCGCCATAATAGTGAGATACAAAGCTATACCAACGAGTGCATCACGTCCATAGTGAAGGGCGGGAAGGATCACACCTCCATTGCCTTCTCCACCAATGATAGCTCCTACCTCCTTCATCTTTGCCACCACGTTGACTTCTCCTACGGCAGCACTGTAGTACTCTCCCCGGTGAGCAAAGGTGACATCCTTGAGACCGCGAGAGGAGCTTAGGTTCGAGACCGTAGATGCTCCGGGATTGAGGCTCAGGATATAGTCGGCGATACTGACGAGAGTATTCTCTTCACCAAACATGGAGCCATCCTCACATACTATAGCCAGACGGTCTACATCCGGGTCAACTGCAAAGCCCACATGTGCATCCTTCTCATTGACTAGCTTCGAGAGATCATAGAGATTCTGAGCAAGAGGTTCGGGATTGTGTGCGAAGTCTCCCGTAGGCTCTCCATTGAGCAGGAAGACATGACCGACACCAAGAGCCGACAGCAACTTGGGAACGATGAGACCTCCTACTGAATTGATGCAGTCTACCACCACTGTAAAGTCTGCTCGAGCAATGGCATCGGCGTCCACTTCCGGCAGCCTGAGTATATCCTGTATGTGTCTGTCCGTATAGTCACGGCTGTATACTGAGCCTATCTCATCCACGGGAGCAAAGACGAATGAACGATCTTTGGCAGACTTCAATACCTCTTCACCCTCATCAGCATTGAGGAATTCTCCTCTGTGATTGAGGAGCTTAAGGGCATTCCAATTGCGAGGATTGTGGCTGGCAGTGATGATGATGCCACCGTCAGCTTTCTCGTGTGCCACGGCAAGCTCCGTGGTAGGAGTGCTGGACATGCCGAGATCTACGACATCAAATCCCAATGCACGCAGAGTGGAGAAGACTACTCCCGAAACCATTTCTCCGGATATACGTCCGTCTCTACCCACAACGATCTTGCCGGACCGTAATGGTGAAGTTCTCTTGATGAATGCTCCATATGCCGCAGTAAACTCTGCTATATTGATAGGGTTGAGACCGCTATCCATATCACCGCCAATGGTGCCTCGGATACCTGAGATTGAACTGATAAGACTCATGATGCAACTACTTATTTATGGGGTTTAAAAGAATAAAGAAGACTACCGTGATGAGGGATCTCACTTTTTGAAGTTGAAGGTCAGTCTCTCGTAGAATAATGGCGTCCCCAGCTGTGTGGTGAAGGAAGGACCCTCTCTGAATGTGGTGATGATCTGCACCGAACTGCCATCACCTACATACTTGAGAGCCTCTTGCATAGCAGCACATGCCAGTCCGGTATTGGAGGATTCGTCCGAAGTAGCTTTAGGGTCCGGAGCGATTATCTCACGAGTCTTGTTGAATACAAATGAGACCGGTGAGGTGCCTCCTGTATTGCCACTGATATTGTCATACTCAAACTTGTCCCGAGGAGTAATGCTGCGCACCTTGCATCGTGCATGTATTACTGTCTTCCCACTTTCAGGTTTGCCCTTGCCGGGATCGATAACCCTCAGGTAGACTCCTTCGAGTATCTGTACAAAAGTGTGTTCGTCCGTAACCTTTTCCCTAGGAAAGTCATTGATGACGCGAATCCCTTGAGTATTCATGAAGGATTGGATCTCAGTCTCCTCACGGTCTACCATTTGGACGTATGTGATGCGTCTCTTCTTACAGCCGGTGAGTGCAATCAATGCAATGAGTACAATGACTACAGGGAGAGTGTATTTCGTAATTCTCATATATACCAAGTGTTAGATCTAGAAGGAAGCGTTGTTGGGAGTCCTCGGGAAGGGTATTACATCACGGATATTCGCCATGCCTGTCACGAATAGTAGCAGACGCTCAAAGCCTAAGCCAAAGCCGGAGTGAGGACAGGTACCCCACTTACGTGTATCGAGATACCACCATATCTCTTCCAAGGGAACATGCATCTCCTTAGCTCTGCGGGAGAGCTTGTCGTAGTCCTCTTCACGTTGGGATCCACCGATGATTTCTCCAATCTTAGGGAAGAGTACATCCATCGCCCTGACCGTCTTGCCGTCATCATTCTGCTTCATGTAGAAGGACTTGATCTCCTTGGGATAGTCTGTCAGTATCACCGGAGCCTTGAAGTGCTTCTCGACGAGGTACCTTTCATGCTCTGCAGCAAGGTCGGCTCCCCAGTATATGGGAAACTCAAACTTGACACCTTGGCGTACCGCCTCTTCGAGTATCGCTATACCTTCGGTGTAGGTGAGTCTCACGAAGTTATTCTCCACCACAAAGTGTAGTCTGGTGAGGAGTTCGGGGTCAATCATCTTATTGAGGAACTCAAGATCATCAGCACAATGTGTGAGAGCCCAGTTGATACAATATTTGATGAATGATTCCGCCAAGTCCATGTTTTCATCTATCTCAATGAAAGCCTCTTCAGGCTCTATCATCCAGAACTCTGCCAAGTGGCGAGGAGTGTTGGAGTTCTCAGCTCTAAAGGTAGGTCCGAAGGTGTATATCTTGCTCAAGGCTGTGGCTGCAAGCTCCCCTTCAAGCTGACCCGAAACGGTAAGGTTTACATGCCTTCCGAAGAAGTCTTGGGAGTAGTCCACCTTACCATCTTCAGTCCTCGGAGGATTGTCCAAGTCCAAGGTGGTTACTCTAAACATCTGTCCGGCACCCTCTGTATCGGAAGCAGTGATCAGCGGAGTATGGAAGTAGAAGTACCCTCTCTCATGGAAGAAGGTATGTATGGCAATAGCCATATTGTGACGGATGCGAAAGATAGCACCAAAGGTATTGGTACGGGGACGCATGTGGGCTACCTCTCTCAGGAACTCCCAGCTGTGACCCTTCTTCTGCAGTGGATAGGTCTGTGGATCAGCCTCTCCATAGAGTACGATATCCTCTGCCTGTACTTCAATACTCTGCCCTCCTCCGGTGGATGCAACCAGCCTGCCGTTCACACTAATGCACGCTCCGGTAGTGATTCGCTTGAGGAGGTCTGCATCGAACTTCGAGACCTCTACTACTATCTGCAGATTGTGGATGCAGGAGCCATCGTTGAGAGCGATGAAGTTGAGACTCTTGCTTCCACGCTTAGTCCTTACCCAGCCTTTTACATTTACATCTCTATCATATTCAGTGGACTTTACCAGATCCACTATAGGTGTTCTCTTCATATTATTGTCTGAAACTATCAGTGGAAAACATTATTCAAAGGCACCCATCTTGAGCATGTCAACCTCCTCTTGCGTCAAATATCTCCACTTCCCTCGACCTACATTCTTCTTCGTCAAGCCGGCAAAGTATACTCTGTCAAGTTTACGGACATGGTAGCCCAGAGTCTCAAAGAGTCTGCGCACGATACGATTACGACCGGAATGGATCTCGATACCTACTTGAGTATGATCCTCCTCGGAAGCATAGCTGACAGCATCGGCATGCATCTCACCGTCATCCAGCTCTATACCATCCGCCAGCTTCTGCATATCCTCGATAGCCACTTCTTTGTCGAGCCAGACATGATAGATCTTCTTCTTCTTGAAAGATGGGTGCACCAGTTTGGATGCTAGGTCACCATCATTGGTCAGTAGGAGTACCCCTGTAGTATTACGGTCAAGCCTTCCGACAGGATACACCCGCTCCTTGCAGGCATTACGCACGAGGTGAAGCACTGTGAGTCTCTCTTGTGGATCATCCGATGTGGTGACGCAGTTGCGAGGTTTGTTCAGGAGTATATAGACCTTATTCTCCAGCTTTACCTCCTTGCCATCTACCTCTACATTATCGGAGTAATTGATCTTAGTCCCCAGTTCTGTGATTACCTCACCGTTGACTTTCACCAATCCTGCTTGAATTTTCTCATCAGCCTCTCTTCTGGAGCATACTCCCGAATTGGCAAGGAACTTATTCAAGCGTACAGGTTCGTCGGAGTCTATTCTCTCATCCTTGTATACTATAGGTTTGGGACGAGGAGTGAATCTCTGCTGTGGCTTGCCCTTAAAGTTCTTATTCCCTCCGCGAGGTCCATTGAAGAGATGCCCTCCATCCCTATTGTCGGGACGATTGGAGTAGCGAGGTTTACCTTGCTGTCCGTAGGGTCTGTTGTTACCACCATATGAGGGGCGAGGATATCTGTTATTAGTCCTTCCCTCATTCATCTGATGGTACTGATCCCTCTCCGTATTGTATCTCTCGCGATAGTTCTTACGTTGTTCGGGGTCATATCCTCTCTCCTCCCTGTTCTGATCATAGTAGGGTCTGGGACCATACGAACCTCTCTCCCCACGATTCTCATAGGGAGGACGACGGTCAGTATACTGTCTCTGAGGGTAGGAGGGACGATCATTGAAATAGGGCTGATCCTCATAGCCTCCCGGTCTATTGTTACGACGCGGAAATCTGTCGTAGCCACCGGTGTCGTATCTGTCTCTGCTCCTATTGTCATCGTAGGGACGCCTTTCATTGTATCTGTACCGATTATTTCGGGCATCTCTGGGATCCATATTGTCATTAGAGTATGGATCTTTGGAGTAGTTGTCGCGCGGAGGATAAGAGCTACGCCGATCATCTCCATACTCGTAGGGAGATCTCTGATTGCGAGGATTATCAGAGTAGGGATTCCTGTACCGAGCATTTTGTGGGCGGTCCATGGCATTGACCTCAGATATCCTCATTCTCTTACGGCGTTGGGGTTGAGCATTCTCAGAGTACTCAGCATCCCGACTCGCTCTTTCGTTCTGGACGTTGGTAGACTTCGCAGACTCTTTCACGTCACCGGCTTCCGTATTCAAGTTCTCTTCTCTTTCGTTCATATGTTTGTTTCTCGTTTGGATGGGAGCATGTGTTTCTTCACAAAAGCTTCATGTTCCGAAAGTGATATTATGGGTTAATAACTAGAATGTAATATAAATAAGTATTTAGAGTGTTATCGTATAGGTGAATTGGCAGAAAATCAATATACACCGGTATAGTTGCGTGGAGTGATCCTCTTCATCTCTTCTTTAATCTCATCACTCACATTGAGACTGTCAATGAAGGCTGTCAGACGCTCGGGAGTCAGCTTCTCATTAGTCCGGGTGAGGTCTTTGAGTACTTCATAGGCATGAGGATACTGTTCACGGCGCAGTATAGTCTGCAATGCTTCAGCCACTACCGGGAGGGCTTTGTCCAGATCAGCCAAGATCGCTTCTTCATTGAGCAGCACCTTACCCAGACCCTTCAGTATACTATTGAAGGCAATATAGGAGTAGGATATTGGCATGCCTATGTTGCGCATCACTGTAGAGTCCGTGAGGTCTCTCTGCAGGCGGGATATGGGTAACTTATGAGAGAGGTGCTCACACATGGCTATGGCAAGTCCCAAGTTTCCTTCGGCATTCTCGTAGTCTATGGGATTTACCTTATGTGGCATGGCAGAGGATCCCACCTCACCTTCCTTGATGCGTTGCTTGAAGTATTCGTTGGAGATGTACTGCCACATGTCTCTGCAGAAGTCCACCAGAATAACGCAAATCCGCTTGATACTATCTAGGAGAGCGGCCAGATTATCGTAGTTGGAGATCTGTGTGGTATACTCCTCAAGCTCCATGTGCAGATAATCCTTTGCAAAACTCCGAGCAAAGGAGCGCCAGTCTACATCCGGAAAAGCAATATGGTGAGCATTCATATTGCCCGTGGCACCACCAAACTTGATGCTTTGAGGGACACTCCGAAGGAGTTCGATCTGCTTATCCAGTCTATACACAAAGACTTTAATCTCCTTACCCAATCTCGTGGGGGATGCAGGCTGACCATGGGTACGAGCCAGCATGGGGATATCTCTCCACTCTGTAGCCAGATGGTCCATCTTATCTCTCAGCTCAGTGAGTTTGGGCATCCAAATCTTCTGCAGGGCATCCCGAAGCATGAGAGGCTGAGCGGTGTTGTTGATATCCTGAGAGGTCAGACCAAAGTGTACATATTCCTTGAGTGCTTCTAGGTCGGGTGAGAGTGCTTGCTCTTTGATGTAGTACTCCACAGCCTTTACATCATGATTGGTGACCGACTCGATCTCCTTCACCCGTTGAGCATGCTCTACATTGAACTCCTTGTATACATCACGCAGCTCCTCACGAAGAGATTCACTTCTCAGCTTTGCCAGAGATGGCAGTGTATCAGACAGTGCAATGAGATACTCAATTTCGGTGTATACCCTATAGCGTATGAGAGCGTACTCAGAGAAGTATTCATCAAACGGTTCAACTTGCTTCCGATAGCGCCCGTCTACGGGCAGTATAGCAGTCAGGGGAGATAATTCCATATCTATTTGGGAAATAGAGACAAATCCTTTAGATCAATACTCTACCAAAGATACAAAAACTAGATGCAACACAGACCTACCGTGATCGCAGGCAGTTTTTAGAGCATATTTCGAGGTATCCGAAGGTGGTTAATGGCTCAAGAGAGGATGATTTAATTCATGATTATGAGGGTAAAATAGTCGTTTCATAACCATCTGATATCCAGATGTATACTAAACCTCAAATAAAAGGCGGGGTAATTCGAGAAAAACGTCCGACTAATTTTCAAATTACCCCGCCTTTCTTTTGACAAAAGCACGGGGTAATTATTTGTGGGTCTCTTCTTCCGAAAAATGGTTGACTTAGTTGAGGGTTCTATTAGGGATAAATTGACTCGGATAAAGATTTAATTCGGTTCGAACAGCAAGAAAGGTCTCATCCTGGATACCCTATAGTTGGTATTGATGCTCAGTAACCGGAGATTTAACTTTCGAAGGTGTTTTCCTCTTCGAAAGAAGCAGGTCTACAACATGGTTTTAGATATTAAATCTTTCAGACTCAATAGAATGAATAAGATAATCAGTATATGCCTGTACCTACTTTTGGGGTTAAGTGTCTCCGCTCAAAAAACATCCAATCTTCTGACTATAACGGTGCTGGATCAGAGCCACCGACCTCTACCGGGAGCAAGGGTGCATCTTGATCCCGGAGATAAGATTGCCTATACGGATGGCAACGGTGAAGCTGTATTCTCTGCTCTTGAAGAGAGTCACTATACGGCTACAGTGAGCTTCATAGGCTTCACGAAGACTCAACAAGAATTGGAGATAAGCACCTTGGAGCCTCATGCAAGAATGACCATAGTGCTTGAAGAAAAGCGAAGCACTCTCCATGAAGTTGTAGTAGAAGCTAAAAGCGAGGCTCGCAAGCTTCGGGAGCAAGCAATGCCCGTGACGGTAGTGAGTATGCGTCAGCTTCAAGGTACCGTGAGTGATGTAAACAGCATCTTGAACAAGACGGTGGGTATCAAGATCCGTAACAGTGGAGGAGTAGGTAGTATGTCTCGAATCTCTCTGAGGGGATTGGAGGGGAAGCGTATCGGCTTCTTTATAGATGAGACACCCATGGGAGACCAGCAAGATTTTGTGGATATAAACGATATACCTGTGGATATGATAGACAGGGTAGAGATATACAAAGGTGTAGTGCCGGCGAAGTTTGGAGGTTCATCCATGGGAGGAGCTGTGAATATAGTCTTGAAGGAGTACCCTGATAAGTATGCTGACATCAGCTATAGCCCCGGATCCTACAATTCCCATGTGGCTCAACTTGTCTTCAAGAGAAATCATAAGCCAACAGGTATTATCTATGGTATAGGCGGAGGGTACACACTCTCCGATAACAACTACCGGATGCAGCTTCCGGCGGAGAAGAGTAAGGTGGTAGAGAGAGATCATGATAAGTACAGCAAGATACTCTTCGGAGGTAGCTTCAAGGTATATAAGAGGTGGTTTGATAAGGTAGAGTTGGAGTATGCCTACACAGATACATGGAGACAGATACAAGGGATAGAGACCAATATACGTTCTGCAGAGAGCAGAGCAAGAGCATTGGCGGCAGTAGTGAAGTTTGAGAAAGAGAACATCCTTACTCCCGGTCTTGACTTCACCATGAATACCTCTGTGCTGGCGAGTAATGCCAATCTCACGGATACTGCTCGCATAGCCTATGACTGGAACTATAAGACACGTCGCACCTACAGTCCTAGCGGAGGTGAATTAAATAACTATCCCTCTTTCTCCAGTAACAACAAATTCAATATCATCAACTATCTCCTGCTGGAGTACTTGCCGGATAAGCACAATGCATTTACTCTCTCATCTACTTTCACCCTTACCAATGGTAAGCCAAGTGACGATAAGAGAGAAGCAGCTATGGGCAAAAAGGTTCTCTTCCCCACCTATATGCGGAGCCATATACTGGGAGTCTCTCACGACTTCCATGCTTGGGAAGATAGGTTCCTCAATTCACTTACCCTACGTCACTACTACTACGGCATGGATACACAGTTTACCAATATCTATAATCTCGAGCCTCCGCAAGACATTTCTCTACGGAAGAGTAGTCTGGGGTTCAGTGATGCCATGCGATATCGTCTCACTCCTTCCTTCATGCTCAAAGCTTCGGGTGGATACGATGTGCGTATACCGAGTGAGTCAGAGCTTCTGGGAGATGGGGTTACGATCACTCCTTCAGATGGACTTACACCTGAGCGTAATACGAGTATCAACTTAGGAGTATACTACGACATTACAGGGATTCACCCCACCAACCTACAAGTAGAGATCAGCGGATACTATATGTATTTGGAAGATATGATTCGATTCGTCAAGGGATTCTTGGGGGCTCAGTATCAGAACTTCGGTGCTATGCGTACACTGGGAATCGAGGGTGAGGTGAAGGGGGACTTCCTTCCTTGGCTGTATGGTTACGTCAATGCCACCTTTCAAGACCTTCGAGATCGTCGCAAGGTGACCCAAGGTACCGAGATACCGAATCCTACCTTTAATTATAGAATGCCCAATATTCCCTACTTGATGGCAAATGCCGGTATAGAGCTGCACAGAGAGAATCTCTTTGGAGGTAGTGGTATGAACTCTCGCCTCTTCCTGGATGGCTCATTTACCGAAGAGTATGACTATGACTTCGTAGTCAGTGAGCATATGGAGCGGAAGATCCCCAGAGCCATTACGCTGGACTTAGGATTTGAGCAGAGCTTCATGAATCAGCGACTCTTTCTCTCAGGGAAAGTCTCCAACCTCACCAATGCCACTCTGATAAGTGAATTCAATAGACCCTTACCGGGACGCTGGTTTGGTGCCAAGATGAGATATATATTCAAATAACTAACCAATTAACTTAAACAACTAGTGAATGATATGAAGACGAATGCGTTTATACTCACACTCCTTCTCTCGATGCTGACGGTGGCATGTGGGGGAAAGAAGAACTCCGACGTTCCGGACGTACCACCCACTCCCGGTAAAGATGCCAGGATACTGATTGCTACCAGTACGAATGGGGTGGATGGTAGTTCAGGTACTGCCCACCTACACATGATATCCGGCTTGGAGGATAAAATAGATGACGGCAAGGGAGTGCAGGTAGGTTGGGCTACAGGCTACTACGTATATGGCAATGAAGTGTATACGATGCCGACCATGTTCTCCGTTGAAGATCGCGATGTAAGGAAGTATACACTCACAAGTGAAGGTAAACTTTCCGGTCCGCTGAAATTCCTCTCTCCGGAGGCATCCAATCCCATGAACTTCACGAAGATCAGTGATGAGAAGGCGTATCTCCCCTGCTATACCATCCCTAAGGTTATTATACTTAACCCCAAAACGATGAAGCAAATAGGTGAGATAGACATCACCAAGTACGCACATAAAGACAATTGTCCCGATCCCGGAGCGGGTATCTTGAGAGACGGTATCTACTATCTCCCCTTGGATCAGATAGATGGCAAGAACTGGATGCCTTACGAAGATCATCTCCAATGTGATGTGCTGGTAATAGATACAAAGACCGACAAGGTGATTAAGATGACTTCCGAGGATAAGAGCGGACTCTCCTTTCCCACTCGTCCTTTCCTGGGCTTTATGTCCTTCCAAACAGAGCAGAAGGATCTTTACTTTGCCGCTCTCGGCTTCTTCGGTTTTCGTGCGGATAAGAAGGATTGCGGCTTCATATGTATTCCTTCAGGTTCGCAGGATGTAGATATCTCGCGGACATGGAACATTAAAGATACTTCCGTGGAGGGTGAGCCATACAAACCTGCGGCCATCTTCAATGCAAGATATATCGGGAATGGTCTTGTCGCATGTTACGTCGGGTTCAATGAACTCAATAGCAGTAATCCCTACACGGCTCGCAACGGATGTGCCGTGATTGCAGACCTGAAGAATAAGACACTGAAGAGAGTTCCGGATGTCCCCTATACCGATGGTCACAGTGTATTTATTGAGACACATAAGGGCAAGGTATACTTCTCTGCCTATGGTGAGAAAGCTTCGGGCGTGTGGGAGTATGATCCTACTACTCACACCACGAAGCAGGTGATGAAGAGCAATCTGCACATCACTTACCTTCACTTCTTCTAAGAGATCAAGGGGATCGCGGGGAGTTTGCTCCATCTCTGTAAGGTATTCATACCAATCGTTGTATCTTAGTAGTACTAAATCCTAAAAAAACTTTTGAGTATGAATGGTGAACTGCTGAAGCAGCTGAAGTCGCTCCATGGTGACATGAGGGAGTGGCAAGAGCATCTGCATGCCCATCCCGAACTGGCAATGCAGGAGAGTGAGACCTCCGACTATGTAGCCAATCTCCTGAAGGAGTGGGGATACGAAGTCCACACGAATATCGGAGGCAACGGAGTCGTGGCAGTGATGAAGTGCGGTGATGGCTCCAAGAATCTGGGCATCAGGGCAGACTTCGATGCGCTGCCCATCCGTGAGGAGAACGATCTCCAATACAAGAGCAAGGTCATCTCCAAAGCGCATCTCTGCGGTCATGACGGACATACTGCCATGCTCTTGGGAGCTGCGAAGTATCTGTCGGAGCACAAGGACTTCAACGGGACTCTTACCCTGATCTTCCAGCCGGGTGAGGAGACCATGGAGGGGGCTCCTGCGATGATCAAGGATGGTCTCTTCGAGAAGTTCCCCGTGGATGCAGTATATGCTCTGCACAATATGCCCGGACTGGAGTTGGGAAAGATGTATTTCCGTGAGGGCGAGACCATGGCAGCGGTGGATAATTGGGAGATCATCCTCCAAGGCAAAGGCAGTCACGGCTCCATGCCTGAGCTGAGCATCGACCCCATCGTGGCAGGCTCCTCTCTCGTGATGGCGTTGCAGACGATCGTATCTCGCAATCTCTCTCCCCGGCACAGTGCCGTGGTGTCGGTGGGTGCCTTCCTTGCCGGAGATGCCCCCAATGTGATCGCAGACTCTGCTATTCTCAGGCTCTCCATCCGCAATATGGCGCCCGAGGATCGGAAGATGGTGCTGGGGAAGATACGGTCGATAACCGAAGCTCAAGCTAACTCCTTCGGATGCAGCTACACTATCAAGGAGGGTCAGCCGGGCGCCGTACTGGTGAATACTCCCGAAGAGACGCACTACGCCGCCGAGGTGGCTCGGAAGACTTTTGGCGAAGAAAAGGTGGTCGTCCCCGGAAGTCCCTATATGGGAAGTGAGGACTTCGCTTTCATGCTCAAGGAGAAGCCCGGATGCTACTTCATGCTGGGTAATGGTGACTGCCCGATGGTTCACCATCCCAATTATGTCTTCAATCAAGAGATACTCCCGATAGGGGCAACTTTCTGGGTAGCCTTGGCTCAAGATTACCTGAGCTAATCTTCCCGTCCGGGAAGTGGTCATCTTTCAGTTTGGAAAGATAGTATGTTTAGAGTTGGAAAGATAGTATGTTTAGAGTTGGAAAGATAGTATGTTTAGAGTTGGAAAGATAGTATGTTTAGAGTTGGAAAGATAGTATGTTTAGAGTTGGAAAGATAGTATGTTTAGAGTTGGAAAGATAGTATGTTTAGAGTTGGAAAGATAGTATGTTTCCAACTCTAAACATACTATCTTTTCGACCATGAAGTTATCCTCTTTATCTCTCCATACCTTCCATATGATGTCGAACAGGAGGAGAGATCATAGTCGGTAAGACGGTTCGAGGAAATAGAACGAGGGGGAGTGTAACGCGCGTTACACTCCCCCTCGGGGCTTATTGTCGGGGAAGATCTTAGTCTTCCTTGGCGGTGCTTTCGGGATTTTCGACCACGTTTTGGTCTACCGATCCTCCGTATGTATCCCAGTTCTGATCGGCAAGTCTGCGGTAGGAAGCATACCTCCAGCGGGCATTCTGCTCGGCAGCTTTGAAGAGCTCATCTGCCTCATCGGGGAATTGCTTGAAGAGGGCGTTGTAGCGAACTTCACCGAGGAGGAAATCCTTGAAGAGATCCCAGTTGGGCTCCTTAGAGTCGATGACGAAAGGATTCTTTCCTTCGGTCTCCAGATCGGGATTGTATCTCCAGAGGTGCCAGTATCCACACTCTACAGCGCGTTTGCCCTCAGCCTGCGTGTGTCCCATGCCTGCCTTGAGACCGTGGGAGATACAGGGTGAGTAAGCGATCACGAGGGAGGGACCATTGTAGGCTTCCGCCTCCTTGAGTGCCTTGAGGGTCTGCGCCTGATTGGCTCCCATGGCTATCTGGGCTACATATACATAGCCGTAAGTAGTGGCAATGAGTCCGAGATCTTTCTTGCGGATACGCTTACCGGCAGCGGCAAACTTTGCTATCGCACCCACGGGAGTGGACTTGGAGCTCTGTCCGCCTGTATTGGAGTACACTTCGGTATCCAGGACGAGGACATTGACATTCTCTCCACTGGCAAGGACATGGTCCAGACCTCCGAAGCCTATATCGTAAGCCCATCCGTCGCCACCGATGATCCACTGTGAGCGCTTGATGATATAGTCTCGTAGATCGGCTATGGGCTTGAGGTCTTCGTGATCGGCTCCTTCCAGAAGAGGCTTCAGGTCTCTGTAGATCTCCCGGGTCTTGGCACCGTCCTCTTTGTTATCCAACCAAGACTGTAGCAGTTCGGCAGTCCTGGGGTCGGCGCTGTCGGATGCCACATATTGTTCGGCATGGAGACGTATACGGTCTCTGAGCTTCTCTACACCCATGACCATACCGAGACCAAACTCTGCATTGTCCTCAAAGAGGGAGTTCGCCCATGCGGGACCATGCCCCTCCGCATTGGTGGTGTAGGGAGTAGAGGGTGCGGAACCGGAGTAGATGGAGGAGCATCCTGTGGCATTGGCTACCATCTGTCTGTCCCCGAAGAGCTGGCTGATGAGCTTCACATAAGGAGTCTCTCCACACCCGGCACATGCTCCGGAGAACTCGAAGAGAGGCTGAGAGAACTGGGAGTTCTTGACATTAGCCTTGGTATCTACCAGATGAGACTTTGTGGCAATCTCCTTGATGGAGAAGTCCCAGCGTGGAATCTCATCAAGCTGAGATTCGATGGGCTCCATGCGTAGGGCTTTGCCCTGCTTGTTGCCGGGACAGACATCTACGCAGTTGCCGCATCCGAGGCAGTCGAGGGTATCGACTTGAATGCGAAACTCCATGCCTGCAAAGGGTTTGCCGATGGCTTTCTTGGTGACATATCCTTGCGGCTTCCGGGAGAGTTCACCTTCGTCCAGCACAAAGGGGCGTATCGTAGCGTGAGGGCATACGTAGGCGCACTGGTTACACTGGATACAATTGTCGGAGATCCATTCGGGGACATTGGCAGCCACACCTCTCTTCTCAGAAGCAGCAGTACCCTGATCCCAAGTGCCATCCTCACGTCCGGTGAATGCAGACACGGGGAGACTGTCACCCTCCTGAGCATTGATCACCCGTACAACCTCGCTGATGAAGGGAGTATCATCCGGATGCTTGGTGGGCTCGTCAGGCTCCAGAGATGCCCACTCTGCCTTGACGGGAACTTCAATGACGTCGGCACCGCGGTCTACGGCAGCATAGTTCTTTTCGACAATATCCTTACCTTTCTTCCCATAGCTCTTGACGATGAACTTCTTCATCTGCTCCACAGCAAGATCGTAAGGAATCACGTTGGCAATCTTGAAGAATGCAGACTGCAGGATGGTATTGGTCCTATTGCCCAGACCGATCTCCTGAGCTATCTCTGTGGCGTTGATCATGTAGAACTTGATGTTGTTCTTGGCGAGATAAGCCTTGACATGATTGGGGAGATGCTCTTCGATGATATCCGGACCCCAGATGGAATTGAGTAGGAACGTACCATTCTTGCGCAGACCTTTGGTGACATCATAGAGCCTGAGGTAAGCGGGAACATGGCACGCTAGGAAGTTGGGTTGGTTGACCAAGTAAGTGGAACGAATGGGAGTATCCCCGAATCTCAGGTGAGAACAGGTGAATCCCCCGGACTTCTTGGAGTCATAAGCAAAGTAGGCTTGGCAGTACTTGTCGGTATTGTCGCCAATGATTTTGACGGAGTTCTTATTGGCACCCACGGTACCATCCGCTCCCAGACCGAAGAACTTGGCCTCGAAGAGTCCTGTGTCGAACTCTATATCGTTATTGACATTGAGAGAGGTGAAGGTGACATCGTCCACAATGCCCAGTGTGAAGTGATTCTTGGGGAGGTTCTGATCCAGATTGTCGTATACTGCAACGATCTGAGCAGGGGTAGTATCCTTGGAGGAGAGTCCATAGCGACCTCCGTAGATCTCGGGGGCATCTTCTTTACCGTAATAGGCTGCACATACATCCTGATAGAGAGGTTCTCCCAGAGCTCCGGGCTCCTTGGTACGATCCAGTACAGCAATCCTCTTCACACTCTTGGGCATGGCACCGAGGAAATGCTTCACGGAGAAGGGACGGTAGAGATGTACGCTCAGGAGACCAACTTTCTTACCACTTCCGCGCAGATGATCAATGGTCTCTCTGATGGTCTCCGTGACAGATCCCATGGCAATGATGACATGTTCAGCATCCTCACTACCGTAGTAATCGAAGAGATGATACTGCCTTCCGGTGATCTTGGAGATATCATCCATGTAATGCTGAACTACCTCGGGGACTCTTTCATAGAAGGGATTGGATGCTTCACGAGCTTGGAAGTAGATGTCGGGATTCTGTGCCGTACCTCGAGTCACGGGAGCCTGCGGATTAAGGGCACGATCGCGGAAGGCTTGAAGTGCTTCCTTATCGATAAGAGGAGCGAGATCTTCATTGGAGAGTGCTTCGATCTTCTGTATCTCGTGAGAAGTACGGAAGCCATCAAAGAAGTGTACAAAGGGAACTCTGGTCTTGATGGTAGAGAGGTGTGCTACACCGGCAAGGTCCATCACTTCCTGCACCGAACCGGTACAGAGTTGGGCAAAACCTGTCTGTCTGGCTGCCATGACATCCTGATGATCTCCGAAGATGGAGAGTGCTTGGGCAGCAAGAGCTCGTGCTGAGACATGGAAGACACAGGGAAGGAGTTCTCCCGCAATCTTATACATGTTGGGGATCATCAGCAGTAAACCCTGAGAGGCAGTGAAGGTAGTCGTGAGTGCTCCCGCCTGTAGGGAACCGTGAACAGCCCCGGCAGCACCTGCTTCACTCTGCATCTCCTGGACACGAACAGTCTCCCCGAAGATGTTTTTGCGACCATATGCTGCCCACTCGTCGACATATTCTGCCATCGTTGAGGATGGTGTGATGGGATATATAGCAGCCACTTCGCTAAACATGTAGGCGATGTGTGCAGCTGCTTGGTTACCATCACAGGTCAAGAATTTCTTTTCCTTACTCATAAAAGTGGAATATAGAATGGTTAATAATCTGGATACATTGTTTGGTATATGAAGTGATCAGTAGAGAAAGCCAAATAGCCATAAGGGTATTCTATTCTCTCTGCCCGTGAGGATATCGCTCACAGCAAAGTATACGTCTCTGCGTGTACTCCGCTCATGTGCATCCAGCAGACGGATGAGATGGGTCTCATCCACCAGAAGGTCTGCAGTCTTATTGGGCGATGCGTTCACTCTATAGTGCGAAGACAATTGATTGATAAGGAATATCATACTCAGCTCCATCTGTGTCGGTGTGGCAGGATAGAATAGCTGAGCGATATTGGTATTGTTGAGAAAGATCTTGGCAGGCTTCTTGGGATACTCTTCCCTCTTCTTGTAGAGTAGCGAAATCATCTTAGCATCCCTCAAGTACTTGATGTAGTTCATCACCGTGGCACGAGAGACTCCTATCTGCTTGCTAAGAGTGGAGATATTGATTGCTCCCATATCACCGGCAACTAGGAAGAGAAGTTGGCGTAGTTTGATGAGATAGTTGGGATCGATCTGACGTATGTATATGACATCTACCTCCAGAGTCATGTTCATAGCCTTCACCAACTCCTCCCCAAACTGAACTTCTTCCTGTATCATCGGGTAATATCCCGTCTTGAGATATTGAGCAAAGTCACCCTCTATAGGTGCATGTGATATAATCTCGGAGGCAATATCGGTATGGTGAGTAAGGATATCCTCCAAGGTGATAGCCGGAAGGTGGAGATGATTCTTCTCACTAAAGTATTCTCTGAAGGAGAATCCTCTCAAGTCATAGACCTTAACGACAGAGAGTAGGAGAGGAGAGCTCAAGCTCATTACAGATGATCCGGTGAAGACTATACGCAGATTGGGTAGTTCACTATAGCATTGCTCCAGCTCATGCTCCCAATCATCATACTTATATATCTGGTCGATGAGGAGAGTCTCTCCACCTTCCTCCACAAATCTCTGTGCAAAAGAGAAGATGGATACCTGAGAGAAACAGAAATGGTTGAGATTAATGTAGATACATCGTCTATCTGCTACAGAGAATCGTTCGGCGGCATAGTCAAGCAGAAAGGAGGTCTTCCCAATGCCTCGCGTACCACGGATGCATATAAATCTCGAGGTATCATCCACCTCATCCAAGAGTGCTCTACGAATATGCGGCTTACGGTGCTGCATTAAATCGTAAAAGTTGCTGTAAAATACATCCATTCCTCAGCAGGATATCTTCAATTCTTACCTATTCTAATTTGCTGAAGTTCACTCCCAAGTGGTATGTCTTACCGGATAAAAAGTTAGGGATGTGACCCTCATAGATTCGCATCCCCAAATATAGGTATTAATTACCATTTTGCAATGTCCGCTTTGCAATTAGGTATTTATTTCTCCATAAAAGCTTTCTCAGATCCTCAGGATTTACTTTGGATTCTCTTCTAATTTGGTCTTTTTGGCAAAATACTTACACCACACTTTCAGCTCACACTCCATACACTTAGGTTTACGTGCCACGCAGATATATCTGCCATGAAGGATCAGCCAGTGATGAGCTCGTGCGTGAAGCTCTGTAGGGATATGCTTAGCAAGTTGTCTCTCCACCTTCAGGGGAGTATTTGCCGTTTGGGGGACCAATCCCAGTCTGCGCGCCACACGATATACATGAGTATCCACCGCTATTGCGGGGACATCATAGATTACAGAAGCCACCACATTGGCAGTCTTTCGTCCGACACCGGGGATTCGCATCAGCTCCTCCACCGTATCCGGTACTCGACTCCCAAACTCTTCCACCAGAGCTCGAGCCATACCTACCAGATGCTTCGCCTTGTTGTTCGGATATGATACTGATCGGATGTACTCAAAGACAGCCTCAGGACTACTTACAGCCATCACTTCGGGAGTCGGATACGCCTCAAAGAGTGCAGGCGTGATCATATTGACACGCTTATCCGTACACTGAGCAGAGAGGATTACTGCCACGAGGAGCTGGTACGGATCCTGATAGTCCAGTTCAGTCTTGACTACCGGTCTATTCTCCTCAAACCACCCGAATATGCCTCTGTACCGCTCCTGTATCGTCATCTTACTGTGCAGCGACGAACTGTTTCAGGAAGTTCAGATCATTCTCCGAAAAGAGCCTCAAGTCACTCACTCTATACTTCAGATTAGTGATCCGCTCAATACCCATTCCCAATGCGTATCCTGTATATTCATGGCTATCAATACCGCAGGAGTCGAAGACTGCCGGGTCAACCATTCCGCATCCTAGGATCTCTACCCATCCTGTATGCTTACAGAAGGAGCAACCTGTCCCCCCACATATCTTGCAGGAGATATCCATCTCGGCAGAGGGTTCGGTGAAGGGGAAATAGGAGGGACGCAGACGTATATTCGTATCCTCCCCAAACATTTCGCGAGCAAACTGCATGAGCACCTGCTTGAGGTCAGCAAATGATACACCCCCGTCCACGTAAAGAGCTTCAACCTGGTGGAAGAAACAGTGAGCACGAGCGGATACTGCCTCATTGCGGTACACACGACCCGGACATATGATACGGATAGGAGGCTTAGTAGACTCCATTACCCGCGTCTGGACTGAGGAGGTATGCGTACGTAGCACTATCTGCGGAGTATGAGAGATGAAGAAAGTATCCTGCATATCTCTTGCAGGATGATCTTCCGGGAAGTTCAGTGCTCCGAAGACATGCCAGTCATCTTCGATCTCCGGTCCTTCTGCTATACTGAATCCAAGCCTGCCGAAGATATCAATAATCTCATCTCTGACGATGTTGAGCGGATGGCGAGTACCCAGAGGTATGTCGGCGGCAGTACGAGTCAAATCCAAGTGGGAGGTCTTTTTTGTCTGTGATGCCTCCAATCGGGACTTAGTGTCGGCGATAAACTTCGCAAATTCATCCTTCAGCTGATTGATCTTGGCACCTAGTTTCTTCTTATCCTCGGGGGATAGATTCTTGAAGTCATTGAAGAGCGCTGTTACCTTTCCCTTCTTACTGAGGTATTTGATCCTGATCTCCTCCAATGCCTCAAGGCTCTCAGGGTGAAGATCTTTGAGTTCGTCTCTAAGAGATTCTATTTTTTCTCTCATCATGCAATATTATCGACTATCGTTTGGGTCTTAGAACCCACTCTTGACTTGCGAAGTTACGCTTTTTTGTTTGGACCCATGAGTTCTAGGTTCCTTATTTAGCACTGAGGGCACACCTGCCATTGCAGATATGCCCTCAGGATGGAAATCTATCCCTTTACATCCCTTTACAGGGATCTGAGATTTATCCGCGGAGTTCAGCCTTTCTCTTACCTCCGTATCTTTTGATAGCCACAAGGTAGGCGATAGGAGTAGCCACGAAGAGTGTGCAGTATGTACCGATGATCACCCCAAGCATGATAGCGAAGGTGAAGCTTCGGATCGTTGCTCCCCCGAGTATGAAGATCACCAAGACTACCAAGAAGGTACTGAAGGACGTATTGATCGTACGATTCAACGTGGAGTTGAGTGCTTGGTTGAAGACTTCAAAATAGGGTCTATTGGGATAAGTCTTGAGCGTTTCGCGGATTCGGTCGAAGACTACCACTGTGTCATTGATAGAGTAACCAATGATTGCCAGTACCGCAGCCACGAAGGTCTGATCCACTTCCATGGAGAAGGGCATAATCTTCCAGAGTAATGCATAGAAGGCTATGATGCCCAAGGTGGTGGCAGTCACTGAGGCAAAGGCTCCCAGAGAGAACGCTATGTCTCTGAATCGTATCAGGATATAGAGAGCCATGAAGATCAGGGAGACGATCACAGCGATGAATGCTCCCGTCTTAATGTCGTCAGCCATACTGGCACCCACCTTCTGAGAGCTTTGGATGTAGTGGTCATTGAACTGTGCCTTCGTTACATTATCTCCGATAATCGGTTTCAATCCTTCATAGAGGAGAGTTTCGATCTCCTGATCCACTTCGGGGGTATTCTCTTCGATCTTATAGTTGGTAGATATACGTACCTGATCGGGTGAGCCGATGGTGATGGTGCTCACCTTGTCATTAAATTTACCATTGAGCAGATGGGTAACCTCAGCGGTAGTGACGTCGCGGTCAAACTTGACCACATAGTTACGACCACCCGTAAAGTCAATACCACGATTCAGACCTACGACTGCCAGAGCTATGCCACCCAGTACAAAGAGCAGGATGGGTATCATGAAGCCCATCTTTATCTTGCCGAGGAAGTTGTAGTTCGGATCCACCAGCATGTTCTTAGATATGGAAGTCGTATAGGTGATATGGTCCATCTTACCTCTCTTGGCGAGTGCTTCGAAGACGATACGTGTCAGGAATACTGAGGTCAGGAATGAGCAGATCAGACCGATGATCAGAGTAGTGGCAAATCCGCGGATAGGACCGGTACCGAACATGAAGAGGATGATACCCGTGATGATCGTGGTGACGTTGGAGTCGATGATCGCCGAGAAGGCGTGCCCATACCCTTCATCGATAGCCTTCATCACACCCTTGCCGGCTCTGCGTTCCTCCTTGATACGCTCAAAGATGAGCACGTTGGCATCCACAGCCATACCGAGAGTCAGCACGAGACCTGCAATACCTGCGAGGGTAAGTACCGCATGTAGCGATGCTAGGATACCCAGCGTGAAGTAGAGGTTGAGGATCAAGGCTCCACTCACTACCAATCCCGGAAGCAATCCGTACATCACACACATATAGATCATCAGGAGGATGAGAGCGATCACGAATGAGATCACACCTGCCTGGATAGCCTCTTTACCCAGCGAAGGTCCTACTATATCTTCCTGAACGATCTTCACGGAGGCAGCCATCTTACCGGACTTTAATGTATTGGCGAGGTCATTCGCCTCGTCTACGGTGAAGTTTCCGGTGATCTGCGAGGTTCCGTTAGCGATTTCAACCTGTACGTTAGGTGCGGAGTATACCAGATCATCCAGCACAATGGCTATGGATCTGTTGATATTGTCTTTTGTAAGGCGCGCCCACTCCTTGGCTCCTTCAGCATTCATGCTCATGGAGACTGCCGGCTCCTGACGTCCTCTCTGAGTATCGATTGTACTTTCAGCGGAAGTAATTACGTCACCGGCAAGAGCGGGAGAGCCATCTCTCTTGGTGTGCTTGATGGCAAAGAGCTGATAAACCTTAGAACCCTCGGATATCTCTTTGGCAGACCATTTGAGAGAAAGGTTTCGGGGGAGGACATCCTTCACTTGAGGGATATTGAGCATAGAGTCTATGGTACGCATATCCGAGGCATGTGCCATACCGACAACCGGGGACTGTGGCAACTGACCTCCCTGTACGTTCAAAGCCAGAAGGGCAAAGAGGGGATGCTCTTGGGATAGGGATGCCCGTTGAGCATCATTCGCTGCCCCGGCAGTGTTTGTGGAGTCACCTTGAGCCACTCGAGCCGAGAGGGCATCAGCAGCCGACAGTGAGTCTTTCGCAGCAGGTGCAGGGGTCTCTGTAGCAGTTTGTGCCACACTATCCACAGGGGTGTTGGTGTTGTTCCTCTGTTGGAGTTGCGCCAATATTTGGTCTGCTCTCTCCAGAGAGGGATATACCTCAGAGAGGAAGTAGGTTTCCCAGAACTCCAACTTAGCGCTACCCTGCAGCAACTTGCGGACACGCTCAGGCTCCTTGACACCCGGTAGTTCCACAAGGATTCTACCATTCGTCTCCAGTCTCTGGATGTTGGGTGCCACCACGCCGAAGCGGTCTATACGCTGACGGAGTACTTTGAAGGAGCTGTCGATGGCTTCCTTAACCTCATCGCGAAGGACCTTTTCCACCTGTGCATCTGTAGATGAGGTGGTGATCCTATCACGCATCTCCAGAGTACCGAAGATGGCAGCCAGACGGGCACCCGGATCTATCCTATGGAATTCATCTATGAAGAGCGAGATGAAATCCTTCTGAGAGCGGGGTGCCTTCTTTTCCGCAGCATCCATGGCAGCCAGGAATGTTGGATCCTGACTGTTTCCGGAGAGGTTGCGCACCACATCGGGGACACTCAACTCTAGGATGACGTTCATACCTCCCTTGAGGTCAAGACCCAGACCTATCTCATTGTCTCTAACCTGCTTTAGTGTGTACCCGAGCCACACCTTTTGGTTCGATAGGGAGTCCAGATACTTGATCTCTTTCATGAGATCGCCATTGGCGTACTCCTTGGCTTTATTGGCATAGTGTCCGGAGACTAAACTGAAGGACAAATAAAATGCACAAATGATGACCAAGAGAATAGCAATTCCTTTTACTAGACCTTTGTTTTGCATTTGCTAAATGAGTTGTATATGTAATAGTATTAAAATTCCAAATGTTCAGGCGACAAAGATAGCCTTTTTCACGCTATAATCCTCTTAGAGCCACCATTATCTGCAGGAATATGAGAGGGATACGGTAGACAGTCGGATTGATTGTGTTAGAAGTGACTCTATATATCTTCATGTTAGGTGCCATATAGTATAGGGGTCTGACGTGGGGAAGGCTCTCTGAGGGTAGAGAAGTGAAGCCGGATTGATGGATTTAAGAAATGTAAATCGCCGAAAATCAGAATTGATGGAGATTCCGCTCCGGGAGCGACTTTTGAAAGCTGTTAATTTTTCGCCCAAAAACGTCCGACTAATTTTTGAATTACCCCGCCTTTCTTTTCAAATTACCCCGCCTTTCTTTCCGAAGAACCCCGCCTTTTGTTTTTGGGGATCATGATGCCCGTGATTTCAAGGGTATGGAGTCCATCATGTAAGGGGTAGAATTGTTACGAAACAGTGTATCTTTGCCCTCAGCAACCACACGCATCCATGGATCCTCAATCTGCATCAATATGCAAGCGACTCTTCCTTGTCTTGCCTGCCCATAACCCTCATGCCGGTTGGTCTGAAGGGGTATGTCGTTTCTACGACTCTTTGGTCGCGAGATTTCCCCAACTTGATATTTCATTGATAATATGCTCGGATGGTAGTATGAGAGGGTATGAGAATCCCGTCATCAGCTATCTGCAACGCCATATCGGCGAGAGATTGACCCTATTGAATCGAAGTGTGAACCGTGGCAAAGGCTTCACAGTACGTGAAGGGGTTCGAGAGGCGTTCCGTCAGGATCCCTCCTCTCCGATTTTGGTTACCGATTGGGATATACCTTTTTCGTACGAGACATATTATGAGGTGGTGACTCTTTTGCTCCAAGGGTGTGAAGTGGTGGTGCCGATACGTGGGGAGAGCTATGCACACAAGATTCCTCTAAAGCGTAAGGTCTACTCAGCATCCTCACATCTCTTCAATAGAGTGTTACTAAGTCTTCCCTTTACGGATACGCAGGGCGGACTCAAGGGAATGTATGGGGAGGGGATTCAGTGTATGCTGGATACCACAATTGACTCTTTCCTGTATGATACTGAGTTTGTAGTCCATGCTCACCGGAGGAGAGTGAAGATGGTAACGGTCGCCGCAGTGATGTCTGAGAGGTTGAAGGTGGGGAATATGAAAATGAAAACTTTATGGAAAGAGCTGAGACAAGCACCGGTACTTCTACGCCAAAGGTGGTGGTAATCTCTTTGGATGTCGAGGAGTGTGATATCCCCTGTGAGTATGGCGCTAAGATAGGATTGCCCGCTCAGCTGGAGATCTCCGCTAGGGGACTGGCGAGAGTGATGGATCTACTGAGGAAGGAGGGGGTATCTGCTACATTCTATACCACCGGGATCTATGCACAGCAGCGTCCGGACGACGTAAGACACCTGGCTCAGCTTGGGGAGATAGCTTGTCATGGATATTCTCATACAGGCTTTGAGGAGGATGACTTGGGACGCTCACTGGATATCCTGCGTTCTGTTTCGGCTCAACCGGTAGTGGGCTTTCGGATGCCACGCATGCAAGAGATATCGTCAAGCCTGTTGGAGAAGAATGGTATCCGCTACAATGCCTCCTCCAATCCCACTTGGATCCCCGGAAGATACTGTGGTCTGAAGGATCCCAGGCGCCCGTACCTTTCCGATGGTGGAGTGATACAATTTCCTGCTTCGGTGACACAATGGGTACGATTTCCTCTCTTCTGGATCAGCGCACATGTGCTACCTTATACTTTATATAAGAGTCTCCTTCTGCGCACCTTTCGGCATGATGGATACCTGCATCTCTATTTTCATCCATGGGAGTTCTCGGATGACCTAAGGGACCCTTCCTATCGTATCCCCGGGTACATTCGCAAGCGGTGCGGAATGCCTATGCTGAACTTCTTGAAAAGACTGATATCCGATCTCAAGGGGGAGGGATGCACCTTTAAGACTGCCTCGAATTTTCTTCAAATCCTATGACCTCTAGTGCTAAAAAATCCCTTTGGCTGAAGATCAAAACGTGGGGATGTCGTCCCCGGGTGTACACCATCCTGTGGGGGATAGTGGCTCTGGCATCAATCCTCACGAAGATATCTTCCCCCGAGAAGTACAATAATTTCCGGATCTTTCGGCAATCCTTTTGGCATCTGCTGGGCAGGCAGGATCTCTATACCCCATATCCGGATCAATACAACGACATCTTTCTGTACGGTCCTCTCTTCGGGACGGTCGTCGCTCCCTTTAGTGTGATACCTGTGTCGTGGCTCTCCATGGCATTGTGGAACCTTGGGCTGACTGCAATGCTCTTCTACAGTATCTATATCCTGGAGCGTAACAATGACAGACGGGCTCTCATCTACTGGTTGACGGCTCACGAACTCCTTCTGGCGCTCTTCATGCAGCAGTACAATGTGGCTTGCTGTGCGCTAATCCTGCTCACCTTCGTGGCAGTGAGGAGCAAACGGGAGGGCTGGGCAGCCTTTTTCCTGATGCTGGGGGTGCTGACTAAAATATATGGCATCGTGGGGCTGGCATTCTTCCCTTTCGCAAGAAATAAGGGGAAGCTCATCCTCTATACAGTAGTGTGGGGTGTGGTCTTAGGGTGTCTGCCCATGCTGGTATCCTCTCCGGAGTACGTGATCGGACAGTATGCGCGCTGGATGGAGGTACTACACCTGAAGAGTGAATTGAATACCTTTGCCTACTCGCAGAATATCTCTCTCCTGGGCATCGTCCGCAAGGTTTCCGGGAGTGCATCCTACTCTGACTTGTGGGTGATCGTACCCATGGTGATCCTATTCGCATTGCCTTACCTGCGGCGAAGGTGGTACTCATCCTCACACTTTCAGATGTTGACTCTCGCACAGACGCTAATCTATGTGGTGATCCTCAGCACCGGGAGTGAATCTTCGGGCTATATCACCGCAATGGTAGGTATAGCTATATGGTATATCTATGGGAGGGCATTCCTGCCTATGTGGCTTTCTACGACACTGCTTATAGGAGCCTTGGTGCTCACAACCTTCTCGTACAGTGACCTCATGCCGGCATTTATTAGGCTGGGAGTGGTCAAGCCCTATGCCCTCAAGGCTCTCTTTCCCTCGATCATCGCCCTAGTCAATGCTTATACGCTCCTGACAGCTAACTTTAGCTACCCCGGCAATCAAAAGAGGGTAGCGGAGGGTATAAAAAATGAGACCGTCTCCCTGTGAAGGAAACGGTCTCACTTAAATCTTTGTATCGCAAGCTCAATGCTGAGATAGAGCCGTGTATCTGAGGGTAGAGGTCACTTCAAACGCACCGTGAAGTTCTTCATATCCCCCTCAAAAAGTAGCTTGTCTTCCTTAGCGAGCCAACCCAGAGCGGCAAAGATGTCCTTTTCCGTTTTGATTTTGGTTACACTTTTGAGTTGTTTCACGTCCATAGCATCTTTAGCTTCATGGAGTGCTTTCCAGACAAGACCTGCATTTGTCCCAATGTAGTTAAGCATCATGTTCATTCTAATCTTGGTCTAAAATGTTGATTACCACCTCTTCAAAGGTACAAAAACTAAGTTAAAGCGCTTTTCAATCTGCTTTCAATGCGGAGAAGTGCCCTAGATGACAACCGGTAGCGACTGAACTTTGGAAAATCATCGAAGGAACTCAGGCAGTAGGAAGGGGGTGAGTATGGCCTTATACTCCGGGGAGTAGTGGTGCCGAGACACTTCGATGGTGAGATATTTTACGCTACAAGTGCTTATCATAAAGCGGCTGAAGGTGGCAATGACACGTATGGGAGGCTTGGAGGGTGTAGGGATCAGGTAGATGACTTCGCTGGGATAGAGCTCATGAGCCTCTGCTGACCGAAAGAAGATGTGGTCCGGTGTGATGGGCATGATGAGTGTAAGCCTTCCTGTAGGGGTGAGTAGCCGGGTAGATTTGGCGCAGATGGTCTCAGGAGTGAGCGTTAATAGATTGCGGGCTACGGCACGATCACTTAGTGGCGTGTCCTCCGTGACAGGATAATAGGGGGGATTGCTGACAATAAGATCGAACTTGTGAGGAAAATCATGGAGGATAAAGTTATCCGAAACTATCTCTACGCGTGAGGAAAAGGAGGATTCAAGTACATTTTTGCATCCCTCTTCCGCAGCGTCCGGGTTGAACTCTATTCCTACAACTTCCGCCTGAGGATACTTTTGAGCCAGCATCAGAGTGACCAAAGAGGTGCCTGAACCGATATCAAGTATGCGGGGAGAGGGGTGATCCGTACTTGCCAGGGCACCTAAAGCCAGACCATCGGTGCCCACCTTCATGGCGTTGACTTGCTGATGAAGGCTGAAGTGACGTAGTCTGAAGGGTTCGTATTGTCGCTTCACCGGTGTGTGAATCGGTTTCGGTAGAGGTCTTTGAGTTTGTTCCACCCCTTGATGGCTTTATTATTCGTCCTCAAGTAGTAGCGAGTGAGTACTTTGCGTGCCAGAGGAAGCTCCTTTAGGGGCAAAGACGGGAGGTCTGCATAGATAGGATAGGGTGCCACAGAGGTGGCATACTGCCCATCATTGGCACAGTGAGTACCGCTACCGTCGAATCCGGCGTTGGAGACTAGGGGAGGATTGACGTTATAACTTAGTCTTCCGTGTAGCACTAATGAAGCATGCCACCGTACTGCCCAGGATTGATTGAGCCCCTGAGTCTGCCTTCGGAGCATACGAACAAAACCATAAGTGCCGTCATAATCAAATCTTTGTGCCAAGTTTCGATTGGATTCGAACTCCTTTAAGAGTTTCTTTCCGTCAGGTTCCCAATACTTTTCCCACTCCTTTTTCCACGTAGCCCAGCCCCAACTGCCGATATAGTGGGAGAGAAATGTGCGAGGAAGGGAGGGGTGCGTGTAGAAAGTACTCAGGTTGATGTGTGAAATGCCCTCACAATCTTGTAGTCTGCGGAGGGCATCATTGATCCATCGAAGGGCATATGGGGAGAGAACGAGGTCATCTTCCAGCACAATAACACGATCGTGATGCTGCAAAACTTGGTCAACTCCGGAGGTAATACTCCCGGCAAGTCCGATATTATGCTCCTGAAAATGGTAATGAATCGAATGGAAACCGCGGGCTTCACGGCAGATCCTTCTCACTTCCTCCACACATGGTTGCTCTTGAGGGCTGCGTGCTCCGTCGCCAAAGATGTAGATATCGGTGAAGGGAGCCTCAGCCTGCCGCTGCAGATCCGTGAGGATCCTGCGGGTATGATCGGGGCGGTTGAAGACAAAGAGCGCTACAGGGCTGAGGTTGGTGCCCTCTTTATATACACGTTGAAGGTCATCTATGCTGTAAGGAGGGCGTTTGATCCACAGATTACGTTCCCCTCTGCGCTTGAGTAGGTCCCTGTATGCTCTGAGATAACGGTGTGCTTCGGTAGAGTTCCCTAGGCTTAATGCACGACAATACTTGGCTAAAAGCAACCCGGGACCCTGCCAATATTGTTTGCGCGGAGTGAGTAGGGGATTGATCCACTGTGCCAAATGGTATACCTCCTCGAGTTTGGCAGCTTTGGAAGGGGAGGGAGGTTCGAGACTACGCAGGTGATAAGCCGATAAAGTGCGACATATCCCCATCTTAAGCCCAATGTTATGGAGACGGTTGGAGTAGTCTAGGTCCTCACCATAGTGCCGGAATAGTGGCGAGAAGAGTCCAACCATCTGCAGAGATCTCTGTGGGATGTACCAGAGAGCCGCATTCACAAAACGAATGGGTACTATCTCCTCTGTGTAGTGGTCGAAGTCTTGGGGTAGATAGTCCTTGAATCCCCGCTCCGGATCCCCGTCCGGACTACCCAGATGTACAGGTGAGAGGATGCCAAAGTCGGGATTTTGCTCTGCGAGATGCGCCATCTCCAGGATAGTATCCCTACTTATGGAGGCATCTTGGTTGAGGAGAAATACGCCACGGTAGTCATTTGCCAGCGCAAACTCCAGCCCAATGTTGTTAGCAGCCCCGAATCCTAGGTTTGTTCCTGCCTTATATAAATGTACAAAGGGGTATCTCTCCTCGATCAGACGGCAGGTATCGTCCTTCGAATCATTGTCTATAACGAAGATGTCAAGCCCCTCTCTATCCTCTACGAAAGGTCCCAGACACGTCTTCAGCCAGCCTTCACCCTGATAGGTGACTACAATGACAAGTACTTTCGCCGGGGATTCTTCCATAAAGGGTTAGGATTTATTGACCCTCTTCCGCTCCGTATCGTTGAGGATGATCTTTCTCATCCGCATGCTCTTAGGCGTCACTTCGACATATTCGTCCGTCTTGATATACTCCAAGGCATCCTCAAGAGAAAATTGAACCGGTGGTGCAAGGCTTACTTTGTCGTCACTTCCGGAAGCACGCATATTGGTCAGCTTTTTACTCTTGCAGACATTCACGACGAGATCACCCTCCTTGGTGTGTTCGCCAACCACTTGCCCTCCGTAGACCTCCTCCTGTGGAGCGATGAAGAAGCGCCCTCTGCTCTGGAGATTGTTGAGCGCATAAGCGTAAGCTGTGCCCGTTTCCAGTGCTATGATAGACCCATTGGCGCGCGTATCCATCTCTCCTTTCCAGGGTTGAAACTCCAAAAATCTATGTGCTACGATAGCTTCTCCGGAAGAAGCCGTGAGGGCGGCATTGTTCAGTCCGATGATGCCTCGCGAAGGGATGTGGAAAGTCATGAAGACTCTGTCATTCTTGGACTCCATCATCGTCATCTCACCCTTGCGACGGGTGATGATATCCACCAGTTTGCTGGAGGATTCCTCCGGGACATTCACTGTCAATTCCTCAATAGGCTCGTGTATCACGCCATCGATCTCCTTCTTGATCACCTGAGGCTGACCCACCTGGAGCTCATATCCCTCCCTTCTCATCGTCTCTATCAGCACGGAGAGATGCAGTACCCCTCGACCAAATACTGTCCAGGAGTCAGCTGTCTCAGCCTTCTCGACCCTGAGAGCCAGATTCTTATCCAGCTCCCTCATTAGTCTGTCGTGGATATGGCGGGAAGTGACATACTTTCCTTCCTTACCGAAGAACGGAGAATTATTGATCGTGAAGAGCATGCTCATCGTAGGTTCGTCTATAGCTATGGTCGGGAGAGCCTCAGGTTCGTTGACATCCGCAATGGTGTCTCCGATCTCAAAGCCCTCAATCCCCACGACGGCACAGATGTCTCCACATTGGACCTCGGATACCTTCTTTCTGCCGAGACCCTCAAAGACATTCAGCTCCTTCACCTTCATCTTTTTCTGATCCCCTTCGCGAGAGATCAGCATCACCTCCTGATTGTCCTTAAAGACTCCTCTGTGTACTCTCCCTACTGCTATACGTCCTTGATAGTTGGAGTAGTCCATAGAGGTGACCAGCATCTGCAGGGGACCCTCCAGCGTCTTCGGTTCCGGGATATACTTGATGATGGCGTCTAGGAGAGGCATGATATCCTCCGTAGGATTCTTCCAGTCCTCAGACATCCAGCCCTGTTTGGCAGAACCAAAGAAGGTGGGGAAGTCCAATTGATCCTCTGTGGCATCCAGATTGAACATCAGGTCGAAGACCAACTCCTGTACCTCATCGGGGCGACAGTTGGGCTTATCCACTTTGTTCACCACCACAATGGGCTTGAGACCCATCTCTATTGCTTTGCTCAGCACGAAGCGCGTTTGAGGCATAGGACCCTCGAAGGCATCCACCAGGAGCAGGCATCCGTCTGCCATGTTGAGGACACGCTCCACCTCACCCCCGAAGTCAGCATGCCCCGGAGTGTCTATGATATTGATCTTGTAGTCCTTATAGGTGATGGAGACATTCTTGGAGAGGATAGTGATCCCTCTCTCTCGTTCCAAGTCATTGCTATCGAGTAGTTGATGCAGCTCCTCTTTTTCATCCCGAAATAGCTTTCCTGCCTGCAATATGCGATCCACCAACGAAGTCTTCCCATGGTCGACGTGAGCGATGATGGCAATATTCCTAATCTTCTGCATGTATCCTAATTTCTTACTCCTAATATTGAGTGGCACAAAGTTAAGCAATCTCAGCGGATTCGCCTGTGGTAGGAATGCGCTGAGATTGCAAGTACTTTTGTGAAAAGCCTGACGGTCAGGCGTAATGAACGTAGCTTAGATCATAGACCACCCATATACCCCACAATTCCTATCGTAGGTATGAGTCCCCAGCCGGGGCGGCTGCCGGGAATCAGGGGCGTACCTTGAGCATAATCCCATCCCCACAGATAATAGACGTCCAGTCCCAAAGATATACCGAACCCTTGATTGTGCCTTATGGGAATCAAGACCGCACCATTTATATTGGCATAAAGACCTCTGCTCCGAGCCTTCACATCATCTGCATCAGGAAGATTCCTGATATGATGATAGACCCTCATATATCCCAGACTACTCGTCCTCAGGATATGAAGGTGGTGTGTCATCTTAGATACTGAGCCGGATATTAATCCCAACTTAAATATATTGCTTCGACCTTGGATCGTTGGAGCATTGGCGAAAATGCCACTGACTTCCAAGCCACACTTTGCGCCTTTTGGGGCACCGAACAGACCCTTCAAAGTGATTTCAGGATACAATTTGTTGTACTGGTTGCCCAACTCAGGTATGCCTGCCGTCATGTCGTTGAAGTAGAAGCCACTATTCAGACCTATGCCATCTATCATGTACCAGCCAAAATTAGACAGCCCACTTTTCTTCTCGAGTTCATAACGCTTTTCAGAACACTCTCTCCACTTAGCTGCCTTCTCGATCCTCGTGGGTGTTTGCGACTCCATCTTAATTCCAATTGCAAAAAGAGAGGCTAAAACTATAGACAACAATACTACTGACCGCTCCATAACAATTTGCTATAAGTTGCTACTGCTGAAAATAAAAGTATGCTACGTTTTTTATCTTCCGAAACTTTAGATTCCTCAACAATTTTCGAAAAACGACTTGCATAATCAACAGTCATCTTAGTGGTGTTGCAGGATGAGATATTGGAGGCAAAATTATCGCAAATTTCTGCTTCATCCTCGTCTATATAATCGGGATTCTCATAATCCGAGACTTCTGTAATGCGATTACTACTATTATTTGAGGATGAATCTAAATCAACGGGATTTTCGATGTTATCATCTGAGTTAGGATCAGAGTTGATTGGATCATCAAAATTGTTGTCAGAATAAATGTGAGTAAGAGTTTTTCGAGATAATATTCTGTTAAGTATGGAATGGTTGATGGGATAGTCTAACGCCCCTTCTGAGTTTAAATTAGATTTGTTTGGCTCTAAAGCTGTTTCTTGTTCCTTTACCCATTTTGATGCCTCGTCAATTGCTGAAGTAAAAACACCGTTATGGTTATTGTCGCTATAAAAAATACTTCGATCTTCAATGGCTCTGTCTGTCAATATAATAATTGCCTTATTATGTATGGCTCCATACCTATTGTATTTGTTATTTTCTATTAAATCAATCTCCGGTTCACGTACACTACATAAGAACTCATGGCATGATTCGCGCAATGCGGAATACTCATCGTCTGTATCTTCAAGTGTAGAAGTATGCCATGCTTCCTCCCATGAGCTACTTACGGCACTTTCTATTATGGATTTGAGAACCACCATTCCAGCGGATCCACGAGAACTGACATATCCACAATAGGCTCCCTTGGCATCTGCACATACTATATCAACAACCCTGTTCCACCAACTACCGAATGATCTTGTTGAAGCAAATTTCCCTTGATACTGAAGGTTGAGATTGCTGATCTGAGACTTTAGCTCTTGGAGGGCATGTTCCTCTGGAGTAGTAGGATCCAGCTCAGCTTGATCATTCATGGTGCATGAATTGCTTGACACCAGTGTACAAGCAAAAAGTAGTAATACAATCAATTGTTGAATTAATTTCATGACATTTTGTGTTAAAAGCTTAACATGAGGTGTTTGACTAGATTCTATTAGAATATTAAGTCATTACAATCCAAAAAATAGTAATCTCTTTTGTAATTACAATATCGAAGCCAATCTCAAAGATGTATTCTTTTCAAGATGCTTAATAACCACATTTGTTACATGTGAATTTGATTGGCATATAATCTATTTGCAGAACTGATTTTTCAAGATGAATTCTGCTTTTATTTGGGTGGGATAACGGATTGTATATTTCTGCTTAGCTTCACATGTGTATACACTGAAACGGCCGTTGCAGAGGACAAAAAAGAAAGGCGGGGTAATTTTTTGCGCCTGTTTCTTGGCGCTTTTGCTGCCACCTTACCTTGATATGTAATCCTAGATTCCGCAAGCAGAATTGGGGTGAGAAAAAAGGGTGAGAAATCCAGAG
>X289_Eastern_Grey_Kangaroo__coassemble_90_pt1 | contig 74416 bp, 59 predicted proteins | sample X289_Eastern_Grey_Kangaroo__metabat2_low_PE_002 | metagenome-assembled genome bin X289_Eastern_Grey_Kangaroo
GGGGGTGTAGTCGGTGGCCACCGTGCCACGCTCCAGCTTGACGTTGCGCATCTCCGCATGCTCTCCGTACTTGCGACCGTTGGGGTCGCTGTAGTCCAGGAGCCACATCAGAAAGGCATCCGTTGTCCCTAAGTCGGGAACTTCGAACGTCTTGACGTAGTGTACCCAGCTGCCCGACTTGTCGACATTATAGTCTTGGAAGAAGTAGCGCTCTACCCCATTGCCACCTTTGGTAGTTCCTGCCGAGATCTTCGGATTTGTCGCGGGATCGTTGGGCGCAATACGATAGTCGAAAGACAGCGTGAACTCATCTCCCTTTTTGACACCGCCGAAGACCTCAGTAAAGGGGATGTCAATGTGTCCGGAGATGTTATTTACTGTGATATGCCTCTTGAGGATAAGGTTCCGCCCCCCAACCTTGATATTATCCACCCTATCGTCTGCTAGGCGCTTAAGCTCGTCATCGATGGCTTTACGAGCCTTTGCAAGTGCCTCGGAGAGGGCTTTATGGTCAGCCTTGTAGGTCTTATGTGCGACTTCGTAGGCTTCCTTCTCTGCCCGGGTGATTAGCTCCTTCCCGTCCCCTGTCTCGTTGAGGATATCCGCAATACGGGCTTGGAGCTTGTCAAGCGTCCCCGAGCCTGCTGTCAGGAGCTTGTCGCTTGCCACCACCAGAGCCTGCTTCTCCTTCTCCGGCAGGTACTTGGAGAGCTTGAGATACAGCACGTTGCTTTGGAGCTGCTCCTGCTCCACGTCCAGCTGCTCCGAGAGAGCCTTGAGCACCTTGCGCTCGTTGTCGTCGATGATGCCGTCCTTGAGAGCATCCAATGTCTCCGTCTCGAGCTTGTGCTGCTTCTCCTGCAGGTCCTTGATGTTGCCTGCCGCCGTACTGAGCGTCTGGTTCGTCTGCCTGAGGGCGGACCGCAGACCCTCCACCTCAGCCTTCGTGGCAAAGGGTTCTATCCAGTCGGTGGGGGCAAAAGACCCGTTGACATCTTTAGCGACCACGCAGGTCTGCATCTTCGGGGGCTGAGTGGAGGTGTCTATCCACATGTCGCCCCGCTTGTATGGCGGCGTGGGCTGTGTGGTGAAGATCTTCACGCTCTCACTGCCCAGCTTGGCTATCTCCTTAAGTGCCGCACTCAGGGCGCCGTCGGCAATGACCTCCCAGCTGTAGTTCGTGGGGTCCGAGGGGGATGAGCCCTCCTTAAGCACCCACCTGTAGGATGTATAGTCCGTGGTGTCGGTATAGGTGTCTCCGACATGCGTGGCGTAGATGTCTGCCACGACATTCGAGGGGCTGTCCTTCTTGATACCCCAAGAGTTCAGCGGTGCCTTGGCGTGATCTTTGGAGGGCTTTCCCTTGCCGGAGTAGCTGTACACGGCGCTTGAGCTTGCAGACCCTTGACGGTCTCCATGATAGCTCTGTAAGCATCTGCTGTCATCAGCGGTATCTTCTCCGTGGTGCCGTCAGCATTGGTGATGACCACCGACCCGTCCTCGCCTATCTTAATCGTGGGGGACGGAGCATAGTTGTTCCAAAGCCCTACGATGTTGAGCTTATAACGCTGAGAGTAGACCCCCGTGGAAGCGTCCAAGACATTCTCAAGGCGGTAATATGCCGCCCAGCAGAACCTCTGCTTGGCGCTCACGGGGAGCGGGTCGGCACTCCAGCCCCCGTCCGTGATGACAGCCTTGTTGAGCTCCGCTATGCTCGCCCACGAGGTCTGACTGTCTCCCGGCGCAGTAGGGGCTGAGGGATTGTTGCTGAGCTTGTAATACTTGACCGCCGTGGCATCGTCCTCGGGCACCGCGGGGATACCCGTGTCGACATAATCGTTCTTAGCCGGGTCAAAGATCATCCACTTGCGGGTCTTGTGGTTGACCCGCATGGGTAGCGACTCCTGCTTGTCGATGATAAGTACTGCTGTTCTTTTCTTTGCCATTTTATTTATTCTCCTTTTAGTCTTTGATACTCCTTCTCCACCTCTTCATCGTCGAAAGTGGTGTATATATATGCTGACGAATTGACATCCTCGTGGGACACGGTGACGGATACCGCCCCCTCGTGAATAGTGTTCCACTGCTCGTCGGACAGACCCTTGTCGTCCACGCCAAAGGGGTTGCGCCTCCTGAAGGCAAAAAGCCTGCTCCCGGTGTGCTTCATGAGCTCCGTGACATCCACGCCGTTCCTCTCCCACCGCACGGTATAGGTGAGGGTGTTAAGCTCCCCCGCGGAGTTGTAGACAAAGGTGTCGAGCCAGAAGTCCGAAGTCGGGTAAAGCTCCCAGTCCGCGGGGATAAGCTCCTTCACCTCCTCGTCGCCTTCCTTGCGGGCATCCTCCTCACCCTTCATCCAGTCGGCGATATCTCCCTTGCCGGTGATGCTTATGTTGCCCCGGATGCGCCCCGTCTTGAGGTCGAAGTACGTCTCGCCATCGGCGGAGGCTATGCGGTCCACGGAGATGCGACCCGGCAGTATTTCGGTGTACCCGTGTAGGCGGGTATAGCTGCGGTGACCGTCCACTTTAGAGTTTAGGATCCCGACCAGCAGGTTGTAGCTGTCGGCGGTATGCTCCAGCGGTGTGGCACTGAGTGATACCTTGGCTGCGTCTCCCACCTTGGGAGCAGATACATATATATAGTATGCCTTGTCATCCTCCAGGGCAGGGGAGGTATAGGCGGGTACGTCCCAGTAGCGGTATGCGTTGGGGTCGGTGTTGGGGCTGAGAGTGGTAGACCCCTCGCCCAGACCTAGGTGCTGGAGGATGGTTGCGGAGACTTTGAGCTGTGCCGTGGACTCATCCCAGCGGATGGGATACGGCGTTACCTCCTTATTGCTCGTGCGGCTCGTGACGAAGCGGAATTGCCCCTCACGGCTACCCACCACCACCTGCATAGCCTGCAAGGTGCTTGCCTTGATGGCATCGCCCAGGTCGCTGTATGCCTTCTCGAGCATCTCGCGCGTCTCTTCCACCTGCCGCCACGTCCTACCAAGCTCAAGGATGCTGTCGTGGTGGCGCTTGGCATTAACCACCTCCTGTGCTTCCATGGTGGCGAGCTTTGTGACCAGCGAGGTGGCGATGGGAGCGTTGCTGAAGGTCACCTCAGGAGCCATCGGAGCTGAGAGGGGACGACGGATTGAAGTGATACGGGTGAGTGTGCCACGAGGTGACAGCTCAGGATCGTTGATCTGCACCACCCCTCCAGCTACAAGTTTGCCCCCTATCTCCCCCCAGTGCTTACGAGCGTAGAGCGGGTCAAGCCTCCCTGTGAGTAGCACCTCGCCAGAGTGGTCACGCAGATAGCTTGTAGCCTCCTTGAGGAGACGCTCTTCAGCCTCATGCAGGTACTCCTCAGGGAGCGAGATACCAAAGATGGCATACTCATCTCCTACAGAGGGGAGCCAGTCACGAGAGGGCATCAGGGTGCCGTCGAAGTCACGAGGAATTAGCTTGAAGCGACGCTCCTTATGGTCGTAGCCAGTCAGCCCCGTCTCGCTCTGCTGTAGCTCAAACTCCCGCCCCGCTAGGAGACCGCTCTCAAACTTAATCACCGCTTTCTCCCCCTTGATGCGGTAGTCGTTATAATTCAAGCTCTCAGGAATAGAGGCATCCTTGATGTCGTAGAAATGCTTCTTCTCATCCACCGCCAGCACCTCTGAGACCTTGCCCCTACGCATGGGGTAGATGTGCGAGAGGTCAAGCACCGCCTCCTTGTCGCCCCCACCTATTCGCTCCACAAAGAGTCCTGAGCTGTCGGTTCGGAAGCCACCCTCTGAGTAGCTGCGGGGGAGCCTTAGCTTCTTCGCTCCATAAGAGGTGGGGTCTATATTACGGTCACTGGTGGTAACGTAGAGCCGACCTGCCACTTGAGCCTCCTCATGTCCCAAGCGAGTAAGCCCTGAGAGCAGACCCTTACCCTCACCATAGGCGAGCTGTAGTGGAGCCTCTGCATTCACCTCGTGCTTCCTGAGGGAGAGGGTACGCCCCTCGACGACCCACTCTGTCCTGTACTCTGAGGCTAGCCTATTAAGGGCAGAGAGGCAGGTCTCGTTATTGTAAGCGATCATCTTATCAGCCCCTTCAAGGGAGATCCCTACGCTCCACCCCTTACCCATTGTGCGAGTGATGAGTAATAGATGCTCCCGTGGAGTACCTGTGAAGGTGAAGGAGGTACGAGCCTCCAGTGAAGGATCCTTGATGAGCTTCTGCTGTAGCTCCTCGGCTGGAGTATAGAAGGTAGCGGTATAGAGCAGACGCTCCTCTCCTTCTCGTCGCACCTCCTCAGGGTGGTAGAGGGTGTAGCGGACACCCTGCCACTCTACGTAGCAGAGAGGAGGTAGCAGTACGGGCTTAGAGCTCTTGAAGGTAAGCACCACCTCTCCAGTCCTCATCACGCCCTCAGTGCAGGCGGAGGAGTCTTCGGGGAGGAGATCGAGGAGCTTAGTCCCATCAGGACGATATATAGTAATCATCATATCATCTGGAAGTTAAGAGTAAAACGAAGGTAGTGTCCGACCAGTGACAGCTCACTCATGGAGCTGTAGTAGCAAGCCTTATCAGCAATGACTAGAGGCTTAGGAGAGGCGAGCTTCTGCCAGAGAGCCTTGAGGTTGCCTAGCCGAGCCAAGGTGACACACTGGAGGTAGAAGCTACCTGCTCCACGCTTGTGATTACTGCTCAGAAGAACTCGCTCTGAGGAGTGGTCGCTCTCGTAGAGCCACGGCTTCTTAAGCGGAGCGGGTGCGTAGAGGTTACTATCCACATGCTCTAGCATGATGCCTTCCACCTCGAGGAGGTCGCAATCCCACCCTGAGGAGAGAGCTGGCTCTGTGACCCCGTCGAGCAACTGCAGTGGGAGGTCATTCTCCATCTGTAGGGCGAGGGTGTGCCACTGCCTACGGTAGATGAGTTCGCTCAAGGAGCTATAGCGGAGCCGAAGCTTCCGATCGGGATGGAGTGGTAGTGGCACCTGCACCTCCCCTCGGTAGAGTTCGTCGTAGAATGCCTGTAGCTCGCCACTAGGCACCTGCACCTCTAGAGAGATGCTGAAAGACTCCCAGAGAGGACTGGAGAGATCCACCTCCAAGCCATTCCGCTCCGCCCAGTCGTTGCGGGGAGGATCCTTTCTACTCGGCAGTCGGTATAGCTCAGCACCGCCACTCGGAGCATATCGCCATTTAATCTCACTCATTTACTTGTATATTTCTTCTTTTTGTATTTATCTTTGCAATAGAAGTAACGTAAGAGTGGTAGTAACTGCGACCCCTGGCGACGAACAGAGTGGTGACGGGTTATTGCCACTCTTTCTATATAAGCTTGATAAAGTGGAAAAATATATCCCCTGTTTTTCTCTCTTCGAATTGTAGCTCAACCTTCCTCCCTTTTGCTAAAGGATGAATACCTAGGTACTCTACGGTGAACTTATGGTAACCTAGGACACTGCTTTCCTTGCTTGACTTGATATTAGGCTCAAACTTATACTTATACGGAGACAGGGTATACTCTTCAAGGTGTTCTAAGATTTCCTTTTTTATTGGGTACAACTCTCCATACCTCAAATTCTCTGTGACTGAATTGCGGACAAATTTACCAGCTCTGTTGCCAAACTCTGGATACCTTACTTGCTTTGTTCTTAGCTCTGAGAGGAGTCTTTTACTGGTAACTTTCGCATCTTTTTTCTGAGCCTCAGTTTCGCTAGCGATGCGGTGCATCGGGCAGAGTCGACGCTCCTCCTCGGGGGTGAGGTCGGCGAGCTTTCTGGGCAAGACGAGGAGCTTCCGACACTCAGGGCAGGTGGGGTCGAGGCTAGACTTTACATAGGGGTGATCCGTCAGTCTGAAGGGCGAAGCGGTCTTGCCTGGGTTCTGCCGAAGCGGGGCAGAGGAGCCAGCCTCTAGAGGCACTGCGGTAGCTTCCTTCTTCGTGGGACGTACGGAGCAGGCACAGTTCCAGCTTGAGGGAGGCATATGCGTATCCCACCACTCATGCTCTATGGGGAGTACTGTACCGACGTAGGCGAGATGCTCCTCTCGCTTATCCTTGGAGGTGCTACGCAGGTACTCCAGATTGGGGTAGAGCTGCTTGGTGGCGAGAGCGTCCTGATAGATGACTGCAGAGCGAGCAGCACGCACAGCGGTGTTGTACTCCGTGCGGAGCCACTGCTCGTTCCACTTCCCGCAGATCTTCAGGGCATCCTTCTTCCACTCTCGGAAGCTCTTGAGGTTGCCCTCCCTGTCGAGCAGAGTCTCCACAAGTGCCGCCTGCTCAGCATGAGCCTTGAAGGCACTGAAGACGGCACTATTCTCTCTAAACTGCTGAACGAAGAGCGGGTTCCGCTCCCCGAAGCCACTCTCCTCAAAGGTACTACTGATGCCCTCGATAATAGGCTGATTGCAGGCACCGAAGAGAGCAGGGCTTATCCTTTTGCCCTCCTGTATCCCCTCGTTGCCATAAATCTCTTGCAATGCCTCCTCGAGAAGCTTTCGAACATCAATCGAGCGTCCGTCGGCAAGATGAGTGAGCCTCCCTACACTCCCCACTCCTATAGAGAGCTTCCACCTCTTCCACCACTCCCCTAAGCTTCGCCCCACGTGATGGTGTGGGGCTTGAAAGAAAGGGTCTCGATGCTCCTTTACTTCTTTCTCGGTAGCACTCTTTGAGGGTTTAGTCTCCTCCTCTCCAGTCTCCTCCACAGGTATCCCAAACCGCTCATGGATGTAATACTTAGGGATACTGATCATCGTGGAGAGTGTGGCGAGATCCTGCACGCTTGGGAGTTCTGTCTCCTGAGGAGAGACGAAGGAGCCACCCTTTACGGGGTATCCTTCAAGGGCGAGCCAAGGGATGAGGTGACGGTTAAGCGCCCGCACCACCATCCTGATGTCTCGCCGATTCTTACTCCCCTCTACCGACTGATGCACTTCACCGAGGCTTCTTGCTCCTCGCTCTCCCGCAATGGTCGTGAGCGTCTGCCCCAGCAGAGCTATCAGCATCTCCTCATTACAAGCTTGTCGAAACTCATTAAAGGCGTTGCCGTTACCAGAGTTGGTATCATGCATCTCCACATCCGCTTCCTTAGGAATCACAAGGTAGGGAGCTGAACCCATCTCCTCCATCGCCTGCTCGAGTAGCTTCTTAGAGGCAGGGTCGTAGGTAGAGTACTTACCGATACGCTGTGGCATGCCGAAGAGCTCCACCCACTGGCTCCAGTCGCCAAAGCCTCCACGCTTATAGATAGCGAAAGGGATAGCAGGCAGGACAATTCCATAATCTCTGGGTCTTCCCAATATCATCAGATTAGGTACCCCTGCGTAGGGGATCCCCTCCGTCTCGTTTACATCTAGTAGTATCTTCTCGCTCTCCAGAGAGATGTGCTTACTCGGTATCTGGAAGACCTCCATACCGTAAGCTCCCATCGTCAGCTCCACACCGCTCCTGCCACGGAGTCGAGCCTCCATAATACTCTCGAGGAGCAATTCAAAAGGCTCGCTATCAATAAGCTCTGCCAGCTCCTCTACCTCTCTTCCTTGCCCATCAAGGAACTTGAGATCTCCATTCAGCACAGCGTCCACCCGCTTATCGCAGGCATCGGAGAGTACTGGGTCGATGAGCATGTCTTCATACAGGTCATAGAGGGGTGCCACCCGTCCACGGTCAGCCGAGGCGAGAGCCTGCCTCCATATCCCTACATCCCACGGTTGGCGGCGAGGTGCTTTCACTATCATGTCGCCCAGCAGGACTTCTTCTTTCTTACTACTTGACATTCTACTATTTTCTTGGATTTATATGGAGCAAAGGTGGCTACAGTAGCCTCGAGGAGCAAAATCTTTTACCATTCTGATAAAAGCTTTTGGAGGAGAGGAAATCGGGTCTCACCTTTGCGTTAAGAAAGCTGAAATCCATTTTATGGCAACCGAACAGACAACACATACCTTCTGCATCCATGATGAGAGCGTCAATACCTACGGGTACCGTATGCTCACGTCAGGGTGCGACTATGCTGAGTTCCTCAAGAACCCTCTCATGCTCCTAAATCACGACGACTGGGAGATGCCGATAGGGAGGTGGGAGAACCTTAGGGTAGAGGGGGGTAAGATCTACGCTGATGCCATATTCGATCTCGAGGACAAGCGAGGAGCAGAGGTAGCACGCAAGGTGAAGCATGGCTTCATCAAGGCGTGTAGTGTAGGAGCGTGGGTGGAGGAGTCCGACAGTAACCCGCTGGAGTATGTCGAGGGGCAGACCGAGCCGACCATCACCAAGTGGAAGCTGAGAGAGGTGAGCATCTGTCCCATCGGAGCCAACCACAATGCCTTAGTCCTCTACGATGCTTATGGTGCTAGAGTAGCTCCTGAGGACTACGAGACACTACTCACCTTTAGCGACAGATATCGATCCAACAACAAACAAAAGAATATCATGAATGAAGAAGTAAAGAAGATGCTCCAGCTCTCCGACGGTGCTGGTATCGACGAGGTAATCAGCTCCATCAAGGAGCTTGTAGGCAAGAACAGCCAGCTTAGTGAAGAGCTGAGCGACTTGAGGAAGGAAAAGGAGGAACGCCAGAAGCAGGAACTAGAGGTGAAGCGTACCCACTGCTCCGACCTGATACAGCAGGCAGTGAAGGGGGGCAAGCTAACCCCAGATCAGGGTGAGGCACTAGCCTGTCTCTTTGATGCCCATCCCGACACTGTCCTTGAGGTTCTCTCTGGTTTCCCCTCCACTAAGAGCGTTCAGGAGCAACTCAAGAAGGCTAGTAAAACGATAGCTAGCCTCACTGATATGAGCTGGGACGAACTGGACAGATCTGGAAAACTCCCTGAACTACGAGCCAACTACCCCGATGTGTACAAGCGTAAGTACGCAGAACATTTTGGTACTAAGAAGTAAGTAACAGCAAAAGACACAGACAAAGAATAACACTATGGCACTACAGAAAGAGATTTGGCTGGATCATCTAGTCAAGAACCTTTTCCCCGACAACTCCTTCCTCACAAGGAGCTTCAACGCAGACCAGTTTGTGAAGGCAGGTAAGGTCGTGCATATCCCTAACGCTGGAGTGAAGCAGACAGCTCTCGTTGGACCTATCTCCCGTCCGCAAGTAGCTAACGAGCTGACAGATACAGAGCTGACCTTCAACATTCAGGAGATCTATACCAAGCCGGTATACATCAAAGATGCAGATAAGTACGAGCTCTCTTACGACAAGAGAGAGGCGGTACTCTCTGCAACTAAGAGTGCCCTCTCTGACAAGGTGGCTACGGAGATACTTAAGGCTTGGCTTCCCACAGAAACCAACAGGAAGGTGACCCTCTCTGGAGCGACCTTCAGTCGCAAGGATGTCCTCGTTGCTAACACTAAGCTCAACGCCGAAGATATCCCCCTAGAAGGGCGTATCCTCCTCCTGAGTGCTAAGGCTTATGAGGAGCTACTAAGCGACCTTACTGAAGTGCAGGTGAATGCCTTCCTCTCTTCTGCCAATGCTTCTACAGGCACTATCGGTAAGCTTTACGGCTTCGATGTAATGCTACGTAGCACCCTAGGAGAAGAGGTATCGGCTTTTGCTTGGCAGAAAGACTATGTATGCCGTGCCCTTGGTGAGCATGAGATGTTTGAGCAGGAGAAAGACCCACTCTACTATGGTGATGTCCTCTCCTTTATAGTAAGAGCTGGTGGCTCTAGGATGCAGAAGGATGGTCTCGGGACAGTAGCTTTCGGCAATGACTGACAGGTATGTATAAGAGAGAAAAGGTGATGCCTCTAGGGGTGCGAAACAATAACCCGGGTAACATCCGCCACTCCACCTCCCCATGGCGAGGGAAGGTGGCTGGCGGCGGGTATAAGGGTTTTGAGGTCTTCACGGAGGAACGGTGGGGTCTCAGAGCAATGCTCATCATCCTCCGCAACTACATGACCCGCTACCACCTCCAGACCGTCCCCGAGATCATCCATAAGTATGCCCCACCAAGTGAGAATGCGACCGACCGCTACGTGGAGAGCGTTCTGAGGCGGACATGCTTCGGGCGTGAGGAGCAGCTGAAGCCTACTGAGGAGCATCTCACCCGCCTTGCCCACGCCATGATCATCGTGGAGATAGGGCGTGAGGTGCCGATGAGTAGGATCAGAGCCGCTTACAGTCTGATTTAAGAGAAAGAATAGAAGAGCATATGGTAGAGATGATCCCAATAGATATGATAGTGACCACAGCCAGCTCTATCCTTACAGGGGTAGCTGGCTGGGCTGTGGGTCGGCGTCGCCGTGACAATGATTTCCTCACAGAACAGCAGAAGTCTATCGGTATGCTGATCGATAATAACAATACCATCATGGCGAAGTACACCAAGGCTCAGAGCGAACTGGCAGAGGCTCGAACTGAACTAGCCAAGGCGACCGAGGAGAATACACGCCTCGAGCGGTACGTCACAGAGCTACAGAATGAGAATGAAAAGCTCCGCAAGAAGATAGACCTCCTCTCCAAGAAGATAGAGGCGTTTAACTCCTCTAAGATTGAGAGATGAGGACGATGGTACCCTTTTCTAGGACATGCCTCCTAGTACTGCTCCTTCTCCTGATACTACCCGCCCTTGTGGGGTGTGTCACAGGACGGAGCTGTGGGGTGGCATCCCTCCCCCCTGTGGTGATACGGGATAGCTTAGTGGCACATCCACTGGAAGGGCATTCGGGAGCTATTCGGCTAGCCCTCGAGGGGCTTACGGAGCCACCTCGCCTGAGGCAGATCGCCTCCGAGATGGGTGGACTGCAGATGGGCTGGAGGCTTGAGGAGCCAGAGGAGGGCGAGGCACCAGTACTCCGAGTGGAGAGCGTCCTCCCACCAGAGACCCTCTGGATGCCCTCACGGGTAGAGAGGGTGCCCTATCCTGTGGAGCGGGTCGTGGAGGTACCACACCACCGTAGCTGGTGGGAGACGACCCTCCTATGGATAGGAGGAGCGACTCTCCTCGGGGGTATTGTCAGGCTCGGAGTGAGGCTTGCACGCCCATCGAGCCTCTGAAAAGGTAGAGAGATAGTAATAAGTAGACGCAGAAGACAGAAGATATTATGGCAGAAAAGGTATCAAGTAGGCTCAGGGTACGGAAGATAGAATTTGCCGACCCTATTAAGAATGCAGCAGGCTACGCCTCGGCTGTATGGGATCCCCAGCCTTATGTGCTGGCAGATGACGAGGTGGTCATCACACAGGAAGACCTTGAGGAGGACGCTGTAGAGGTGCATAACCTTGACGCTCCTATCAGTGTAGAATACTCGGGTGGGAAGCTCTCCTTCAGTGGCTCCTTTACTGAAGCCTCCTTTGAGCAGCTAAAGAAGCTGATCGGTGATGTCGCCTCCAGTGGCATGGCACTTTCTAAGCCTGCCAAGGCATTCACCCTCCAGAAAGCAATACGCATCACTGACGCTCAGGGCAACGTGATCCTGATCCCCAATGCGGCAGGATACGTCAAGCTGGATCTTAATTTCTCCAAGAAGGGGCGAGCTAAGTTTCCATTTAAGTTTATCGCTCAGGCCGCATCCGATGAGTGGCAGGTAGATCTTGCTTATCCTACACAGGTATGAGAGCGGAGAGTGCTAGGCTACTACTAGAGCGGGGTGTAAAGTTCAGGCTTCCCGCCCCGCTCTTGCTTAAGTGGCTACTTCCACGCCATCTGGTCATCAGAGGACTGAAGCTGGGAACGCTCCTCGAGGTGGCTCGCCTCACAGAGGAGTATCAGCTGGAGGAGCATCTGCTCGATCCACCGCTCAATAGGCTCTCGGAGGTGCTGGCGGTGGCGGTGCTGAATGACCGTCTCCTGATACGCTACCTCCGCAAGCCTCTAGCTCGATGGCTCCTCTGGGGAGTGACGAGTGAGGGTCTGCTGGAGCTCTGGAGCGTGGTGCGGGCGATGTGTGATCCAGCCCCTTTTATGACTATTACCACTTGGGTGGTGACGGAGACGAGGAGTCTCCTAGCACCTCGAGCTCAGGTGGGTCAGGTGGAGACGGAGGGGAGTTAAGAGGACTCCATAGCCCCTTCGGAGCGATAGGTAAGCTCAGGAAAGACCTCGGGCTTACCCTACACCAAATCCTGTGGGAGGAGGTGTGGCTGGAACTACTGCTCGAGAGCAGTGACCAGCCGAGCTATGTAAGAAGTAAGAAGAATAGGGATGGTGAGATGGGTGTCGTAGACTCCATCACCGATCTACTGGATAGAGAGGTATGTCAGATCTAACGAATAAGCAGAAGAAGGAGTGGGCTCGGCTCCTCTACACCAAGGAGCATCTGCCCCAGAAGGAGATAGCTGAGCGGGTGGGTGTCACCCCAGTGACGGTCTCCCGCTGGGTCAATCGTGAGCGGTGGGATGACCTACGGGTGAGCCTTACGATCACTAAGGAGGAGCAGCTGAAGGCGCTCTACACTCAGCTGAAGGAGCTGAATGAGGAGATCGCCAATCGCCCTGAGCGTCGCTACGCCACCACTGCTGAGAGTGATACCATAGCCAAGCTCTCTAGTGCCATCGAGAAGATGGAGCAGGATACAGGGCTCTCGGATATCCTCTCCGTGGGGCAGAGCTTCATCACGTGGCTACGGGCTTTCAGTATGGAGCAGGCACTCTTGGTGGGCGGGCTCTTTGATGACTTCGTCAAGAGTAAATTGAGATGACGCTATGACTAAGAAGCTGACGAGAGAGGAGCGGGTGGCACTGACGGAGTGGCAAGGCTTCATCACCGCCCTCCTCAATGACACCCCTGTAGACACCACGGAGAGTCCTGAGGATCAGCTGAAGCGTATCAGGGAGTTAGAGGCGGAGCCTGAGGCGTGGTTTGGCTACTACTTCGCCTCCTACTACCGTGCAGAGCCTGCCCCCTTCCATAGGGAGGCATCGAAGCGTCTCTTGGAGCATACCCGCTGGTATGAGGTGCGGGCTTGGGCGAGAGAGCTGGCGAAGTCCGCCCGCTCGATGATGGAGATCTGCTATCTGGCGATGACGGGACAGATGAAGAGCCTCCTCCTCGTGAGCTACTCTCAGGAGCATGCAGTGAGGCTCCTCACCCCCTTCAGACTCTTTTTTGAAAAGAGCCTCCGCCTCCAGCATGACTACGGCTCACAGGTGGGCGGTCAGTGGCAGGAGAATCAGTTTAGACTCTCCTCTGGTACCACCTTCCTAGCGATAGGTGCTGGGCAGTCGCCTCGTGGGGCGAGGAATGAGGCGTACCGCCCCGACTGTATCCTCGTGGACGATATCGATACGGATGAGGAGGTGCGTAATCCCGAGCGTATCAAGACCAAGTGGGCGTGGATAGAGAGAGCTTTGCTCCCTACGCTCTCTGTGAGTGGGGAGTACCGTATCCTCTTTAATGGGAACATCATCGGACGGGACACCTGCATCACCCGTGCGATGGAGCGTGCCACCTACGTCTCGGTGGTCAATATCAGGGACGATAAGGGGCGAAGCTCTTGGCCGGCGAAGAACTCTGAAGAGGACATCGACCGTTTCCTAGGTAACCTCTCTACAGCAGCGATCCAGACGGAGTACTACAACAACCCTGTGAGCGAGGGAGAAGTCTTCAGAGAACTCACTTGGGGCGAGTGTCCTCCGCTCAGCACGCTTCGCTTCGCCCTCGTATATGGCGACCCTTCCCCCTCTAATAAGGTGCGGAGTAAGGGTGCTAGCTTTAAGAGTGTCTGCCTCTTGGGCTTCGCCTCGGGTCGCTTCTACCTCTATAAGTGCTTCCTCGAGCAGACCACCAATGACCAGTTCCTCAATTGGTACTTCGCCATGAGAGATTATGTCGGTTCTGCCTGCCCCTGCTACTATTACATTGAAAACAACTCACTTCAAGCCCCCTTTTGGGATCAGGTATTACAGCCTCTCCTCTTTGAGAAAAGCAAAGAGCGTGGAGTAGTGCCTATTATCCCAGACACGAGAGCTAAGATGGATAAGTTTGCCCGTATCGAAGCGACGCTCGAACCTCTCGTGAGGGAGTGTAAATTGGTGCTGAATGAGGAGGAGCGTGAGAACCCGCACATGAGACGCCTCGAGGAGCAGTTTCTCCTCATCACGCCCACGCTGCCAGCTCCAGCCGACGGCGTGGACTGCGTTGAGGGGGCAGTGAGCATAACGGGGCAGAAGCTCCTCACCCTCTCAAATGATGCCCTCGTGATAGGCTCCAGAAGTAGGAATAAGAAGAGATACTAGCTATGTTTATTACCCAAGAAGAACTGAAGACGCACCTCTATGCGGAGAATGTCCGCCTGATACAGGGGGAGGACACGACCATCCTTACTGCGGCGATAGATAGTGCCATCGCTGAAGCGAAAGGCTACCTAGCTCACTACGATAGGCGGGTACTCTTTGAAGCTAAGGGGGCGAAGCGTAACGCCCTGCTCCTTACGTTTGTGAAGGATATTGCCGTCTGGCACTTCATCGTGCTCTGCAATGCTGGGGCTGACTTGGAGTTCCGTCGCTTCCGCTACGAGAGAGCCATCGCTTGGCTACGGGCAGTTCAGAAAGGGGAGGTGGTGCCAGACTTTCCTCCTCTCGATGAGGATCTCGATGGGAAGCCTGACCCTCCTGGGGAGTATATCTTCGGGAGTAATCCTAAGCGTCATCAGCATTTCTAAGGAGTTATGGAACCAGTATACATAGACATACAGACCCGCCAGAACGTGAGTGAGGAGGCGGAGCGTGCCACCTCCGCTGTGGAGAAGCTGGCTCGAGCCTCTCTCAATGCTCGTGAGGAGACCAAGCGTTCACTAGCACTACAGGAGCAGTACCTTACTAAGCTCAAGACGAAGATACGTGAGGTGCAGAAGGCTCTCTCGGAGGCTCCCAAGGGAACGACTCGTAACAGCCTACTACGGGAGTCTAAAGCTCTACAGGCAGAGCTAGCAGATGAGGAGAAAGCTCTAGTGGCTCTACGCACTGAGAGTGACCGCCTCAATACCTCTTCTGGGGTCCTTCTACAGAGAATGACAGGGATCAGGGCGGAGATGCAGGAGCTGGTGGTGGCGGGGGAGGCAAACTCCTCTGCCTACAAGGCTCTGCGAGCGGAGTTGGGACGGCTGGCCGAAGCTCAGAAGCAGGTGCAGGTGGAGCAACTGAAGCTGGCGAAGGGAGCTACTCTGGATGGGGTGGTAGAGGGGATACAGGCGATGGCTGGGGCGGTCTCTACTGCTACGGGAGCTGTGGTTCTGCTCACGGGGGAGAGCGAGCAGTGGGAGCGGGTGCAAGCAAAGCTTCAGGGAGCGATGGCTCTGGTGATAGGTCTTCAGGAGGTGCAGAATGCACTCTCTAAGACTTCCGCCTTCCAGATACAGGTGGTGAGTAGGGTGACCTCCTTCTGGAGCCAAGCGAATACCAAACTCGCCCTAGCACTATGGGGCTCCACGGGTGCTGCTAAGGCTCTGATGGCGACGCTGACGCTCGGGCTGAGTGTAGCCATCACCGCCATCATGGTGGGGCTGGATAAGCTGATTGCAAAAGGTGAGAAGGCACGTGAGGAGCAGGAGAGCTTAGCGGAGAGCATGGCTGGCACCCTTGCTCCTCAGATCGCTAAGGTGCGGGAGCTTCAGAAGGCGTGGCGGGAGCTGGGGGATGACCTCGAGGCGAGGAGGCGTTTCATAAAAGAGCATCAGGGGGAGTTTGAGCAACTCGGTATCGCCATTGATGGGGTGAATGAGGCAGAAGCTTTTTTCGCCTCTAAGACGGATAGCTTCATAGAGTCACTCAAGCTGAGAGCTAAAGCGATGGCTCAGATGGAGCGGGCAGTGGCTCTCTATAAGGAGGCTCTGGAGGAGAGTGAAGAGGCGGAACAGATGAAGACCTCTCTCTGGGACTACCTGAAGGCGGGTGCTACTAAGGGTGCCATCACAGCTGAACAGGTAAGGCAAGATCGGGAGAACAAGAGGAGAGTAGGTGCGGAAGAGAAAAACAAGCAGGCTGATGCTCTCGTAGAGAGAGCATTACAACTGCAGGAGGCATCAAGAGATCTGCTTAAGAAGAGTGGCATCAAGGAGTGGAGAGATGCTAAGGAGGTTAAGGCTAGTGGCCTGAAGAGTAAGCTCAAGGATTGGGCAAAGGAGCTGGAGTCCCTAGAGGTGAAGCTGGAGCAGGAGACGACCTCCTCTGTCATCGCTTCTATGCAGGAGGGAGCAAGGAGGGAGAGGGAGGAGCTGGAAGCTAAGTTTGCTGAGCGTAAGCGTAAGCTCCGTGAGTATCACTCCCAGCTGGAGGAGATAGAGCGTGACGGGGGGCTTAATGTAGCTCCTCAGAGGGAGCAGCTCTCTAAGCTGGAGGTGGCTCTCCATGAGCAAGAACGCTCAGAATAGGAAGCTCTAAAGGCTGGCTCTACCAAGGCTCTAGCCTCTGTCATGGGTGAAATGAACGCTCGCTTTGCTACGGAGCGGGAGCGTCGCCTCGCTGAGCTGGACGCTTTCTACGCACAGATGAGGGAGCGGGTCATTAGGAATGCACTCTCTTCTCAGCAACTGCAGGAGGGCTTGGCTCAAGTGGAGGCTAAGCGGAGACAGGATCAATTGCTCACACGGAGGGAGCTGGAGCTGGAGCAACTCGACTTTGAGCATCAGATCGCTCTGAAGCGGGCGGAGCTTTTTGCAGAAACTCATCTCCAACTGGCAAGTGACAAGGAGCAGTATCAATTAGAGGCTCAGCTGAAGCTCCTTACTAGTAGGAAAACCAAACTAAAGGAGGTTGCCGAGACTGGTGGAGAGGTGAAGAATGCTTTAGTGCAAGTGGAGCTGGAATTGGATCGGGTGAGACTCCAGCTAAAGGAGATCCCCATAAAGCGAATGCTGGAGCTGGGGAGCGTGGCCAAGAGCCTTTTCTCTTCGCTCTCTGGGGTCGGTGGTGAGTTGGGGCAACTGTTTGGTGGTCTTGCGTCTCAAGTGGATAGCACTATGACATCGCTCAATCCTAGAGCCTCTAAGATGGATCGAGCGATGGCGGGCATTCAAGGCATAGTCCAGCTTATATCGATGGCGGGCCAGCAAGCAAGAGAGAATGCGGAGGCGGTAAAGCGGTATGCCGACTTTCTCACTGATAGTTTGCACCGTGCTGCTCTTGCTCGCATCGAGGCTTTGGGGGATAAGGAGAGTAATATCTTCGGCGTGGGGAATCCTTATGCTAAGGCGGTTGCTGGAGCGAAGCAGTACCGCCAGAGTTTGGTGGAACTCTCCGCCTCCCTCCGTCAGATGGAGCAGGGGCAGGTGCAGGTGGGGACTCGTAAGGTGGTCTCGGGCAAGAATATCGCCGTCGGAGCTGGTGCTGGAGCGACGGCGGGTGCTGCTATTGGCTCTTTTATCCCTGTGGTGGGTAATCTTATCGGTGCTGGTGTAGGGGCTCTGATAGGAGGGCTCTTCGGGGCGACAAGGAAGAAGGTGGTGCCTCTATTTCAGTCGCTCTCCCAGCAGTTTGGCTCTATTCTGAAGGAGGGTTCCGAGAGCTTTGAGCTTAATCCTAAGATTCTTCAGAGCTACGCCAGCCTCGACGACGCTACGAAGATGCTGGTGGATAATTGGGAAGAGATACGGAAGAAGGCTCTGGAGGCTCAGAAGGAGATGGAGGAGAACTTCAAGGCACTCTCGGGTGACCTCGGCACTGCTCTCAGCAAGGCACTCTCTGATGGATTGAGGAGTGGAGACATCTCTTCTGCTCTAAGGAGCTTTGACGAGCAGGTTTCTGGCACCATTCACTCTATCATGGAGCAACAGCTCTTTGCCACCTATTTTCAGCGTTATTTTGATGAGCTGTCGGAGGGGATGAAGCGTTCTTTTGACACTGGTGGCGATGGAGACATTAAGGACGACATCAAGCGTTTTGCTCGTCAATATAAGCAGGGCATCGAGGGCTATAAGCAGGCATGGAAGGAGGCTTCAGCTGAGCTGGAGCGAGAGGGCTTTGAGAGCGAACGCTCGGAGCGTACTGCCGTCGCTCATCGGGGGCTGGCTCAGGCGTCGCAGGATAGCATCGATGAACTGATGGGTATTGCTACCAACCAGCTCCTACAGCTACGTACTCTGGCAGAACTCCAGAAATGGAGCCGTAATGAAGAGGTTGTCCACCTAGCTCTTGTGCGGGGTATTGCTCGTAATGTGGAAACGATAGCGAAGCACACCTCTCACCTAGAGCGTCTGGAAGTTATCGCCACGGAGTTAGCGAGAATGAGCCGTGATGGCGTAAGAATAAACGCATGATGGATATATCAGAACTGGCAAAGGCTCTTCCTCAGAAGATGGCGGAGGCAGAGCGGTACATCGAGCAAGATTTGCCCGATGAGATAGGAGTGGTGGCGGTGGAGCATTTCAAAGAGAACTTCAGGCTGGAGGGCTACGTTGACGAGTTGCTCCAACCGTGGCAGGAAGTGAAACGTCGTGCCCCCTCCTCGCCGTGGTTCGGTCGCTCTGGACAGACTGGCAAGTATCGTCCCGAGAGAGCTTCTGCTCCTATTCTCCATGGGGAGACGAGAGAGCTTGCTAATGCAACCAGATATACTCGTATTACTAATGGCGTACGCATTCTGAATGAAAAGCCCTATGCTGCAGTCCACAATGAGGGACTCCCTGCTAAGGTCTTTGGAAAGACCCCTTTCACGATGCCTAAACGCCCTTTTATCGGACCTTCAAAGGCTCTATTTAAGAAGTTGAATCAAGACATCAAGGAGCGTCTCATGGAGATCCTCAAGAGATAGTCGCATCTCGCTGGTATATCTCATTTCCTCTAGCTATCTTTACTCTACGCTTTAGAAGTACCCGAGTATGCGACACCCATAACTTATTATGGAGACAAGCAGACGCTCCTACGCCATATCTTGCCTCTTGATCCTGAGCATAAGCTATATACTGAAGCCTTTGTGGGCGGAGGGGCTCTGCTCTTTGCTAAAGAACCCCCTAAAGTGGAAGTCATCAATGACCTCAATGACGACCTCATCACCTTCTACCGTGTTGCCCAAGCAACGCCTCAAGCCCTCATCTCGATGGTACAAGGTACCTTACACTCCCATTCAACTCATAAGCAAGCCAGAGAGATACTCTTGCACTCCGATGCTCACACCGCCCTCGAGCGTGCATGGACAGTCTGGGTATGCTCCGCTCAGAGCTACGCCTCTAAGCTGGACGGCACCTTCGGATACGACCGATCTGGTTCTACCACCCGCAAAGTATCTAATAAGGTCTCTGTTTTCACGGAAGAACTACTCGCTCGACTGCGTAATCTGACCATCGAGAGTGAGGATGCCCTGAAGTGCATCGCCCGCTACGACTGTCCTGTGGCGTTTCACTTCGTAGACCCACCTTACGTTGGGGGTAACTGCGGTCACTACGCCAATATGTTCTCCGATGAGGATTTCCAAAACCTCCTCAAACTACTATCTGGTCTCTCGGGAAAGTTTATGCTCACCATGTTCCCCAATGAAACCCTCTCAGAGTTCACCGAAGCCAACAACTGGCACGTCACCGAAGTGACCCGCACCATCAGTGCCGCTAGTGCCTCTCACCGTCGCAAACAGGTAGAGTTGATAGTCACCAACTACGAAGTATAGAATACTATACTCTTGCCCTCTGTGGCAAGCCTATATACGTCCGAGTGCCGTTCGATGTCTGGTCGAACGGCACTCTTTCTCTATCTACACCCCACATTCAGGCTAGCTTCTTAGCCCATACAATCAAGTATCATGAATCAATATAGAAAGCTCATGGGTTAAAAGAACCGCTGATGGGTCAAAAGAAACACCTCAAAAAACACTGTGCGTGTCCCCTCCACACTCCGCTTCGTTTTTCTCTCCTCCCACTTTACTCCGCTTCGTTTTTCCATCCCACGCCCTTTCGTTTTTCCGATTATACATTCCATTCCCTTCATGAATTCGACAAAAACTAAAACTCCAAAAACAAAAGGCGGGGTAATTCGAAAAGAAAGGGGAGGTTTTTTTTGAATTACTCCGCTTTTTTTTCTGACAAAAGGCGGGGTAATTTCTTAAGGGTTAAAAGTGCTAATAATCAGTTGGTTATGGATGCCGGAAATGATGTGTTTTTCAATAGTTTTTGCGGGTGCCTGAGGATGGCAAAAGGATAATCTTTGAGGAGTTGACAAAGGGTCTGACCTTATCCTTTCTCTTTCTTATTCAGGTGCCCATCACCTCAATTTGGGAATCAGTGGAATCTGGGATTTGCCACTAGGTTCCCTGATTTCTGGCAGAAGATTGTAATGAAGATTAGGGGGGAGCTGTATAGGGGAAGGGTTAGTTGCTCGGTGCGAAGTGGAGGTCGAGGATAGCTATCTCAGAATGTGTGCCAACCCTGAAGGGAGATCCGGCAACTCCGAAGCCTGAGCTTACATAATAGGTAGTCCCTCCGCGCTTATAGAGACCATGAGATTTTTCGAAATGCAGACCTACCACCCATTTGAAAGGGATGAATTGTCCATCATGGGTGTGACCATGTAGAGCTAGGTCAATGCCAGCTTCACGCTCCATGCGAGGTTCGGAGGGCTGGTGATCCAGGAGAATCGTGGCAGCTCCTTGAGGTACTTGACGCATCAGTTGCGCTAGAGAAGCGCGTGAATCATTGGTTCGATCATCTCGCCCGATGAGATAGAGATTGTCAGCTAGAGGAATCACGGAATCCTTGAGGAGGATTCCAAGGGATTTTAGCCACTTCTCCTTTTGGGCAGGGTGGTAGTAGTATTCGTGATTTCCCAAGATGTATATGATATGGGAGGGATCGTGATGCAAACTTCGTAGGGAGGATTCTACATCGGGGCGGAAGGCATAACGAGTATCGTAATCGATGATGTCACCGCCGACAAGTACATAGTCGGGATCATAGGGACGTACCATCTCCGCAAGGTGTGCTACATGCTTAGGGGTGATGATCTCTCCTACGTGTATATCTGTGACTAGGGCGAGGCGAAGAGAGTCGACGCCTGCTTGCTTAGGGATCTCTATACGATGGTGAACCACTTTGGGGTTGTAAGTATTTCGGGTGCCGATCACACAGAGGAGGATGGTGATGGGTATCATAGCCAGGAAGAGTATCGTCATCAGGCGTTGGCGAAGCACAGCACGTTTAGGATGTTTCCGTAGGCGGGTGAACCGGAATACAAGGTAGATGAGAGCTATGCCGATATAAGTCCAACAGAGGAACATCATGGTACCCACATAGTAATCATTGAATCCCCTCAAGACCGCAGTGAGTGTTTCGGTACTCATAGATCTACGGGTGAAGAAGGCAGTCAAGAATAGCAGCAATTCCAGCAGGATGAACCACAGACCTATACGACGGATAAGGCTTCCCTTTCGAGTGCATATCCTGAGAGTCCAGAATAGAAGGAGGGCAAAGAGAGGTTGACCCAGTAAAGAGAGGAGAAATACTTTCATTGGATACTAGTAGAGGAGATGAGTTATTCCCCGGACACTTGAGATGGTGCTTTCGATTCAACAATTCTACGAGCCCAGCTGCGGTACATAAAGATCGAAAAGATGAGTGCAGTAAAGTCCGCTATAGGAGTAGCTATCCAGACGCCATCCAGCCCGTAGAATCGGGGCAGAAAGATGATCAAGGGAATAAGGAAAAAGACTTGGCGTGAAAGGCTGAGTATCATAGCTTTGGCAGCCTTCCCGATGCTTTGGAAAAACTGGGTGACGGTAATCTGATAACCTACTCCCCAGAATACTAGAAGGATGATGCGTAGTGCCGGTACTGCCACTTTCTCCATCTCAGGATCTGTAGTAAAGGCTCTGGAGATATAGTGTGGGAAGAACATGGCTAAAAGGAAGCCGATAAAGCCTATGAGGAGGTTGATACGCGAAGCGATCTTGAAGGTCTCACGCACTCTGTGAAGGTTGCCTGCTCCATAATTGTACCCAATGATAGGCTGCATACCATGTGATACCCCAAAGATGAGCATGACGATGATCATAGCAAAGGAGTGTTGGATACCATAGGCTCCCACGGCATAGTCACCACCATAAGTCTGAAGTGAATTGTTGAGGATGACGCTGACCGTACTAGCCGTGAGCTGTATCGTGAAGGGAGCCATACCTATGGAGAGGATAGCAAGGACATACTTCTTCTGGAGCTTGAAGTTCTGGACACGTATACGGATCAGACTCTCTTTGGATACGAAGTGTCGCATCACATAACACATACCTATAAACATTGAGAACACCGTGGCTATGGCAGCTCCACGGATACCCATATCGAAAACGAAGATGAAGATGGGATCCAGTATAGTGTTCAGCACAGCACCTATGAGCATAGTTACCATAGCCTTCTTGGGATAGCCGCTGGCTCTCATGATGTTGTTGTAGGAGAAGCAGAGGTTGGCAAAGATATTTCCCGGGAGGGCTATCTCCAGATACTCCCGAGCATATCCCAGAGTAACTTCGCTAGCCCCAAAGCCCAGAAGTAGCTTATCCATGAATATATAGCATAAGGCTATCGTCGAAGTAGAGAGGAGTACGGAGAGAACGAAAGCATTCCCAAGAAGTCTTTCGGCACTCTCGCGGTTCTTCTGACCTAAGTAGATAGAGATCCGAGCGGAAGCTCCTGCTCCTACAAGGATCCCAAATGCCTGCAGGAAGATAAGTATAGGGAAAGTAACTGCCAGTCCCGAGATCGCTAAAGCACTAACACCCTGACCTATGAATATACGATCCACTACATTGTACAGAGAGTTAACCATCGTACCCACTACGGCAGGAATAGCATAGTTGCGAAGGAGTTTGCCGATAGGGGCATGCTCTAGGTTATAGGATCGATTATCTATCGGTTGTGAAGGTGTATCTTGCATTCTTCAAGTTTACTTTAATAGTCTTAGCCCATGCGGCTTATCTCAAGGAGTTTCTCCTCATTCATGATCTTTATCTTCCTTCCATCCAGAGCGAGGATACGCTCTTCCTCAAAGGCATAGAGCGTACGTATGGCATTACTTACGGTCATGTTGGAGAGATTGGCGATCTCCTGCCGGGACAGATAGATACTTATCGTGGCATCATCCGGCTCGAGACCATACTTTTCCTTGAGCATAAGGAGAGACTCTGCCAGTCTTCCTCGGGTATGCTTCTGGGTCAGACTTACCGTGCGGTTGTCCGACATGATGAGTTGGTGTGAAAGATCTTTGAGGAAGAAGATGGCAACGCGTGGATTTGTCACGATGATATTCTCCAAAATATGGATCGGAATCAGACAAACCACGCTGGTATCCACAGCAACGGCATTGCTGGTATAAGGGGTGGAGGAGAAATAATAGTGGTATCCAAAGAACTCTACGGGTTTGACGAGTCGCAGTATCTGAGCTCTATCGCCGTAACCATCTTGAGAGATGATCACTTGACCACTTGCCAGTACGTATATATTCTGCGGAAGTCTCCCGACCTCTAGGATCGTCTCACCCTTCTTGAATACATAAAAGCTTGACCATATCAATAGCTGTTCCCTCTCTTGAGTGTTCAAGACCTCCCAAAGTTCGGGAATCATCGTAGACAGATGAGGGCTATGTCCCCTATCTACCCGGCTATTGCTATCCATATTCAGATTATCCTAATATCCACACACTCTATGCTTTGGAGGCATAAGGTATTGTGCTTAATGGATACAAAGATACCTGAATTCCGCGAAAGATATATAATATGACCTACCTCGTGAAGAGAAGCTCCCGATACTTAGGTAGGGGCCACATGGTATTGTCTACTATCAATTCAAGATGATCTATATGGTAGCGAATTCTATCTAAGAAGGGACGTACCTCCATGTCATAAGCCAATGCTTTGTATCTCTCCACTGTGATACTGTTGGCAGCTTTACGTGCACCGATCATCTCATAGACAAGCTTGTTGATCTCATTGACATGACGTGAGATCTTCCTAGTCAGTCTGATAGGTTCTGCAGCTATAGTCTCGAACTCATCCGGGAAGAGATCTTTCAGGTGAGCTACATTCTCGAGCAGAGTAGTCTGGTAGCGTATAGATACCGGTATGATGTGGTTCAGGGAGAGATCCCCCAGTACTCTCGACTCTATCTGAATCTTTTTGGTGAATATCTCCCACTTTACTTCATTGCGAGCTCTCAGCTCTGTCTCCGTCATCACCCCGGTACTCGTGAATGCATCTACTGATGAGGGTAGGGTGTATGCATCATACATCTTTGGCGTTGAGGTCTCTGTATCCAGTCCTCTGCTTGCTGCTTCCTCACTCCACTCTTCGCTGTATCCGTTACCATCGAAGTGTATCCTCTCCACATCCGGCATAAGTGCGCGTAGAGTATGATACACAGCCTCACGAGTACTTTTCCCTGAAGCGACACTCTCCTTCACCTGCTTGTTGAAGTCTTCCAATTGCTTTGCCACAATGGTGTTTAGGACAAGGAGAGCACTGGCACAGTTAGCTGAGGAGCCGAGGGCACGGAATTCAAATCTGTTTCCTGTGAAGGCAAAAGGAGAAGTCCTATTTCGATCCGTATTGTCCATCAGCAGTTCCGGGATATGACCCACACCCAGATAAAGATGTTCATTGGCATCCATTCGGATGGCATCCTCCTCATCGCTGGAGGCAAATGCCTGCAGGAGCTTGGACACCTGTGTGCCTAGGAAAGACGAGATGATCGTGGGAGGTGCCTCATTTCCTCCCAATCGATTGACGTTAGATGCCGATGCTATGGAAGCTTTCAGGAGTGCATCATGGTCCTTTACTGCCTTAAGTACGTTCGAGATGAAGCAGATGAACCTCAGATTCTCACCTTTATCCTTCCCCGGAGAGATTAGATTAACCCCTTTATCTGTACCTATGGACCAGTTACAATGCTTGCCGGATCCATTTACTCCCGCGAATGGTTTCTCATGAAGTAATACTCTGAACTTATGCTTCAGAGCCACCCTTCGCATGAGGAGCATGATGAGTTGGTTGTGATCATTAGCGAGATTGCATTCTTCATATATAGGAGCTATCTCGAACTGATTGGGAGCTACTTCATTATGTCTTGCCTTGAGAGGAATACCGAGGCGGTAAGCATGTATCTCCAAGTCTTTCATGAATTCCTGCACCCTTGGAGGAATAGTCCCGAAGTAATGGTCATCCAACTGTTGGTTCTTGGCACTCTCATGCCCCATAAGTGTACGTCCCGTAAGCAGAAGGTCGGGACGTGCAGTGAAGAGCTCTTCATCCACAAGGAAATACTCTTGTTCCCATCCTAGATAGGTTACCACGTTCTTGGTATCTGTATGGAAAAGCTTTGCAGTCTCCGTAGCTGCTCTATTGAGAGCTTCTGCCGAACGAAGCAGCGGAGTCTTGTAGTCCAATGCATCCCCGGTATAGGCTATGAAGATGGTAGGGATACAGAGAGTATCGTCCAGGATAAAGGCAGGAGAAGTAGGATCCCAGGCAGTATATCCCCTAGCTTCAAAGGTATTGCGCAGACCTCCATTGGGAAAGCTCGACGCATCAGGCTCTTGCTGTACCAGGACCTTGCCGGAGAAGGACTCGATAGCTCCCTTCATCGGATCCATATCGATGAAGGATTCGTGCTTCTCCGCCGTGCTATCGTTGAGGGGCTGGAACCAATGTGTATAGTGCGTGACACCTCTCTGCTGAGCCCAAGTCTTCATTCCCCGAGCCACTTCATGTGCTGTCTGACGATCTATAGCCTTGCCTTCCTCTATGGCAGTCATCAGACTTCGGTAAGCAAAGTCGGAGAGATGGGTCTCCATCTTGGCGTGGGTGAAGACATCAATCCCAAAGATCTCGGTGATGGAGCCTTCGAGAGTCTCTGCGGGTACAGGTTGACGATTGGCGGAGTGGAGTACGGATTCGAATCTTTCGCTGGACATGAAGTGTATATTGTTTTAAGAATGGTACGGTAGGAATGCTTTCTTCTCTCAGAATATTTATTCCTCTGCAAATGTACGCAACGTTGGATATATCCACCTTATTTCATGATATAAATAATAGTGTGGGTGGTAAACCATTGTACCACCCACACTCCGATGATCATTCCTTAATGATACACTTCTTTTTACCCCTCCTTACCGGCATAGCCGGAGAAGGTCCTGTACATCGATTTTATAAACTAATTAGTTTGTAGTTGTACACTAACTAGTTTCCATTCATAAACTAACTAGTTTACGATGATAAACTAATTAGTTCATAAACACCCTCTCACAGAGATGTGAGGAAAGAGCAGCTCGGGATGCCATCAAACCCTTTTGGGAACTGCTTCCCGGGCTGCTTTCTAGTTGACCACAAACCCGGTGGTAAGGCAGAGGAAGGGCTGATCTTTGGAGCCCTTTTCCAACCTGTCGAAGTACCGAAACGTGAGACCAATGAAGGGCTTGGTGGGATACTTGCCTGCCTCTACATACAGCCCTAGGTTGTAGTTGATGTACTTCTGCTTATCGGAGAGATTTCTGCTCAGTCCTCCACGGATGTCTATAAGCCCCTCATCGAAGCGGTAGATATCACACTTTACCAACGCACCTACAGCCTCGGACAGGTGCTGATTCTTGTCCGCAAAGAGGGTGGGAGAGGAGGCGATCTCTGCAGTAAACAGTCCCGAAATCAGCGGATTGAATCGGTATCCCACAGATGCTTGTGAGGTGAGGAGCGAAGCATCCTTCTGGAAGCGCGGGCTTATGTCTGCAGATGCACTCCAGATAAATCTCGACTCCTGCGCCAGAGCGTTAAGGGAGAGAAGGATGCCGGTTATGAATAGAATAACAGTTTTGCCACTCATAATTGTGTTTCTGAAAAAGTTAGGTACTATCGAGAGCCATGCTCTCATGTCCCCTAAGTGTACGAAAAGTATCCTATATCCGGCACACTCCTCCCGACCTTAATTCCGTAAGTGCCACTGAAGACCAAAAGGAAATCCTTAAGCTTAAAGAGATGAGGGCTTCTTAAGTACTCAGGGTAAAGTTTTCTTCATCAGAGACGCTTGCTTTATCTCGAAGTCTAGGGTAGAGTTATTGGTATCCTCAAAGGTTTTGCCATTATGCTTACGCACGATAGCCTTACCAGCGTAAGAGTCTAAGTTAGCTTCTTCGCCAGCGTTGTACACACCCTTGGAGCCACTATCGATGCTCTTATCTACGACTTCCCACTTCTGTGCACCATTTGCACAAACAACTATGCCATCAATAATCCACTCATTGGGAATACCCATAGCACTAAATTGTTTCATATGAGTATGTCCACCACCTTGGCTATCATCGGTATATGCGATGACGAGCGTGTACTTTTCCTTGTCGGCTAGTATCTCCTTTGGGGTAACACCTAGCTTCGCAATAGCAATGAGTCTGTTTCCTTCAATATCCGCTGGAGAAGCATAATCTTTATCACATCCTTCTGGCTTACTAGGTACAGCATAACACTCATCTTTTTCAAAGCCATTGTCATACAGCAGAGAAAGGACTGGAGCTTTGACCTTTTCTATATTTTCATCTTCTGCAGCATCATCATAAAAGGTTTCTTGCATCATTTCCTTGGTGTAAAGCTGAAAGTTAGCATTGGAGAGATCCACTTTACCAAGGGTATCATCACTCTCCTTTAAAGTTGTTGTATTGAGAGCTACAGCTGCTATATAACTGCTCTTGCCTGGTTCAAGGGGATACTCCTTGCCTGTCCCTGGAATGACAAGCATCTTTTCCACCGCGGTAGTCTTATCTTTATGCTTACTATCAGCATCAGAGTAGTCCAGCGGGGAAGTAGGCTGATACTTTCCAAGCACAAGTGCAAGACCATCTAGGTAGATAGTTTCCTTGGTGGGATTCGTGAGCTTGATGTACCTATCAGCTACGGAAAGCATATCATTTCCCTTCAGCTTATTCCCAGCGTAGAAGATCTCCTCGATGATGAGGTGATCGAGTTCTTTTGCCACCACAGGGGCATCGGTGCCGTTACCCTCATTTGGATCATTACCGATGGGAGCTTCCCCTTTCTTGCAGCTAGAGAGTGCCACCATAGGAATGGCGAGAAGGAGTAGCAGGATTGTCTTAAAGTTTTTGTTCATATTATCTACGTGTTATATAATGAAAAATAAATACTTTGTTGCATCGTTATTAGAGAAAGAAATTGGGGTTCCAGCCCGCAATTTCGGAACCGGAATAAAAGGCTTCATAGCCCTCTATTGGGGTAAGTCCCACCTCGTGCGAGAGATGAAAGTAGTAGGGTTCATTGGGATCCATCCACTGAGGCTCAGTGTCGTACGAATTGGCATACACACGGATGGGGATATTCATACGAATGATCTCTTTCCACTCTGAGCGGGCGTCTGGACGGTCGAAAGGAGCACAAATCTTCTCGCTCACAGGCTCTATCATCATCTCATCGTCCTTTATACCCATTGCCTCATTATACTCGCTAGGGGTGAGGATCGCCTTCTTGCCCTCAGGGCATTTCATCACTCTCATCGCTAGGAAGAACTGAGGAAGCAGGTGCGTTTCCCTAACGTAGACCCGCTTAGTAAGTGGTATCTGCCAGCTCTTCGGATCGGTATTGTAGTAGTCAGAGGAATCGCAGAAACGGAAGTGTCCCTTAAGCCCTACATAGTCTTGGTCATGCTCATCGCCTGCCTCGTAATATGTCTTCTTCGTGAGAGGCGGGAGGAGTTTGATATTGAAGAGATCCCTTACACCATCATTCATATCCTTCTCATGCCACGTATCACGATAAGTGTACTCCATGAGGCGACGTGTCTCCTTCTGTCGGTCTTCAAAGGAAGAGATTCCAGCGAAGAATTCTGACGGTTTTGGTTCCGAAAGCTCTTTGCCTAGAGAGTCAGCCTTACGGTATCTAAGATCCATGATCTCATAAGGCTTACTCTTATCGTCAAGGTCGCTAAGGGTGAAGAAGATCTGGTACTGACCAGAGTTATCTAGGATCCTATCATTAATCATCTTCCCCCCTTTGTCGAAGAAGCGAAGACAGAAAGCCCACAGCGAGCCACCGCCCCCCACGATACGCACTTCCTCGGGACCCACTCTCTTCGCAGCCTTCTCGTAGAAAGTAGTGGTGGTATTCTCATCTACATCCACTACAATACCAGCAGGCGTATTGTGTACCACTACGAGCTGCTCTTGGCGGACGATACCACGGGACTGCACCTCATCGCCGTGTAACTTACCATTACCGTGCGAGTGTCCTTGCTTAATAAGGATAAGACAGGTAGCCCAGTCCTTAAAGGCACCATCAGGGTCAGGGTTTGGGAGTGTCTCGCTCACCACTGGAGGCTCGAAGGTGTCGGCTACAGTCTGTGGCATCTTCTTATTGACCACCGGATTCGACTCCTCATCAGTCTCTACCTCGAAGAAGAGAAACTGCTTACAGGAGCTGGAGGAGAGCAGTAGGAACGGAAGGATAAGAAGTACGCCCCTCCTCATATATTTAAGAAAACCATTTTTCATCATATTATCATTCTTCTAGAAAGTAATGCTCGGTATCTCCCGAAAGTAGGAACCATCACCCTTGAGCATTGCTATAATATCAGCCTTCTCTGCCTTGGGGTAGAAGTGCTGCACGTCCTTTACTAGAGCCTCTTCATCACCATCGGCATCTGCAATGACACGGAAAGGAACGGGGTAGTCTAGGTCGAAACTGTTCCAATTAGGGTTCATCTCATCGTAATTTCGTACCCCTCCAAAATTATCGCCATCATACTTGCCACGAGGATCAGCAGTCGTCTGGATATGGCAGAGAGCAATACGCATCTGGAAAGTCATGTCGGAGTGCTTAAAATTCATAATCCCCTTAAAGCCCATATGATCTAGATCTGCAGCAGGAAGGAGAGCTCGCTCTTTCCTCAGTCGTATCACCTTAAAGCCCAACTGAGCACGTTCCACCGTACGTCCCAGGTCATCAGCATCACGCTGTATGGCATCCAACTCTCTTTCTATAGGATCAGTATCACGATATTCGTACGTAAAGATCTCGTGCGTAAGCTCAGCCAGCTTAGGACCATCGATAGTGCTGTATAGCTTGTAGGGGGTACCTTTATACTCCAGAACCTCGGAGGCTTTGGCGGTATAAGTAGCTTCAGTAGCCACCTGTGCTAGGTGCGAGTCGTACCTTAGAGTATTGGTCTTATACTCCTTTACAGGGACAAATACATGCCTAGGTGTGGCAGTGCTGGAGGGTATAAGCTCCCCCCCCTCACCATTGGTTTTGAAGAGGTATCTATCGTAGTAGACAGAGTCTAGAGTCATAGGATAAGTAAGGAGATAGCCCGTAAGGATATTACCCTTGGCATCGGTCTGCCTTAGTCCATAGTTCTGAATCGTAAAGAAGTGCTGGTGTACCCGTAGCGTGGAGTTATTGATGTCTTTATCGTCTTTGAAGAAGCCTGTAAACTGATGATTGATAAGCCTATTATTACCATCAAAGTAACGAAGCTCAAGGGCGTAGTAGAGATCTTTACCCTTTACGACATAAAAAACCTTCTTCTCAGAGGTTATCTCCATGCTCCCCTCTGCATTCTTACTGAGGTCTATCTCCTGAAATAGCGGAATAGGAGTAGACCTATCGCCAGCATTATTATAAGCCATGTAGCGACGCTCCTTAGGGTTATCGGCATTCTCTTTCTTAAGATGAGCCACCCGTAGGATAGCCTGTATATAGTAGACCTGATCATGCCCCTTCACTACACGCTCAATAGCCGCAGGAGGTGCCACCACCCAGTCCTTCAGAAAACCCTCAAGCCCATCGGAGCAGCCTCCTATAAGTAATAGCAGGAACAATAGTGGTAGGGAAAGGCTTTTCTTACTTAAGTGTATAAAATTCATATCTATATCGTTATTTGCTTACAAAGACTTAAAAACTAAAGAGTACCTTACATGTGTACTGAGCACCCATAGCGTGTGCATAGTAGCGGAAGCGGTCTGTATACTCTTTGTATAAAGCATTCAGGATATTATCGCCCGTAATCATAAGGCATACACTTCTATTCTGTCCTAGATCATAGCTCACCTCGGCAGAGCCATCGAGGAGAAAATAGGCTGGAGGGGTTTCTGGGACAAGATCCTTAGAGGCATCGAAACGGGTCTGCTTGGTTACATAAAGTCCGCCTAACGTAGCACTCGCACTCCACTTCTTCTCATTATCCAGTACAGTGTCATAGGAGACATTGAGCGTATACCTATCGGATGGCATAAAAGGAAGCCAAGAGGCTTGCGTTGCATTCCGCCCCAATATCCACTCACCGGAAGTGGTCACCTTCAGATGCTCCATTGGTCGGAGAGCCACGGTGAGGTCGCCGCCGTAGAGAAAGACCTCATCTTGATCATATAGAAACTTAGGATACTTACCACTAGGATGATTATGGAAGCGATCGTTGCCCTTACCTAGGTGGTCGTAGATATAATTCTGGAAGTGCTGATAGAAAGCACTAGGCTCTACATTTATCCACTCATTATGGAAGGAGCCACCGAGGATAGCTTTGTAACCGTGCTCAGCCTCCAGATCGGAATTACCCGCCACCCAGTAGGCACCGTGGCTAAGTCCTGTTGCATATAGCTCATTGATATCAGGTGGACGCCACGCCCAGCCTATGTTGGCTCGCACGTCGTAGTTCTCGTTAATGGGGTAATAAGCCGCAAGCGTTCCCGTGAAATTCTTATAGATACGGAAGCTATCGTAGTACTTAAAAGTAGTTACCGAGGTATAACCACTTATATCCTGCCCTCTCACATCATACCGCAGACCGCCGGAGAGGAGTAGGTCCCCGAGCGAGATCTTATGGATAACATACCCTCCCATAGTGAGCGCGGTAAAGTTGGGGATAAACGCAGGCTGCTTAGTTCCGGGTATATTGTAATTGTACTGATAGAGCCAAGAGCCCCCAGCCTGTGTGGTCATATCCCAGAGCTTCCACTTAGCGTCCCAGTAGAGGTCGCCATTAAAAGTGGTGAGCATAAGGTCCTGTACAGGGAGCCAGCTGAGTTCTTTCACTTTTCTATTCTCAAACTCCTGGCGGAGGTTGTCCTGATAAGAAGCTTTTAGGGTGATGGTGTGATCCTTATTGATGGCGTACTTAATGTCCGCTTTTACCGTCACGTGCTGTGTCTGCTGGAAGGGAGGCTCTATAGTATAGGAAAAAGGACGCAGGGAGGTCTCGTCGGGACGCCCCGCCTCAAAGCGTAGCAAGAGCTGATCCATATCCGAGATACTGCTAGCGTAGTAGATACCACTCCGAGAGGTATAAAGGCTACCGTAAAGGGAAGCCGTAAGCTTATGCCACTTATAGCCTACTTGACCAGAGAAACTGATGTTATTGTACCCGGTATTATTAAGGATATACTCAGCCGTAGAGTAGTCCCCTGCCTTCTGGTACATAGCGTGGAAGCGAGCGGCGAAGCCCTTGTAGCCACCCTCAATATTGACACCGGAGTCGATGCCTTGACCATTGCTCATATACCCTACAGCCGCTTTGCCGCCTACCTCAGGCTTGCTATTGCCATACGGAAGTGGTGCTTGGTTGAATATCACTACACCTCCCATAGCACCATAGCCATATTTGACAGCGTCGGCACCTTTCACTACCTCCACGATGGTTGCTCCGGTATGATCTATTTCCGGTGCATGATCCTCGCCCCAAGACTGGCTCTCCAGCTTCACACCGTTATTCACTAGAAGGATACGACTACTGTGCATCCCTTGAATCACCGGCTTGGCAATGGTACCTCCACTGCTAATACTACTCACCCCGGGCACCTGCTCAAGCATCTTAGCTAGCGTAAGGGAGGTGCCACGCTCTAGCGTCTCAGTAGCTATCACCTCGACCTGCTGGAGGCGTGAGGTGTGCCTTCTCTGTGCCGATACCTGCACCTCGCCTAGTAACTCACTCTCAGGCGCCATCCTGATGACGAGCTTCTTCCCAGCTTTAGGCACGGAATAGACCTTCTCCTTAATCTCAGCAAAGCCGATGAGTTTGAGCGAGAGCACTAGTTGTTTGTCCCCATTATTGGGTATCCTGCAGCAACCTTCATGGTCGGTAACATAACGATGGGTACTCGCACGCCCTGCATGGTGGGTCATGTGCTCTAGTACCACACCCGGGAGTGGATCAGAATTCTCATCATCCAGTACCTTCACCAGCACACTCCCAGTAATTTGTGCTAGGACAGTAGTAGGATTACTTAGCATGAGTATCAGCTTACATGCACTAAGCAGTAAGGCTATATAAAACTTTTTGCTACACATTCTGGCTATACAATATCCTCCATAAAACCCTGCAAAGGTAATGGAACTATATAGCCTTTGAAATACTTAGAAGTAAGTAAATTCAATCCCGGATTCCGCAAGTTCAATTACTCCCAAAGCTCATTAGTTATTGCTTACAAACTTGGACAGGTAAACGCATAAATAATCCAGGTATGTTGCCTCAACAAGTTCCTGAGATTGGGAAGTATAGATCACTCACACTATGCCCGAATACCATCCTCAGGAAAGAGCGTTGTCAATCGGTTCCTGTTCACGGACATACTCGACTATATCCTCATGTGCACCTGCAGCTCTAGCCATTTCTTCAGGCTTTAGGGTACCGAGATGGGGAGCTTCCTCCCACGCAGAGTCATGGGAAAGGTTTAAAAGTTCACTGAAGCTCCGCTTGGAGTACTCCTTGATAGCCCTATCAAGGCATTCGATATCTGATGGAGCCAAGTAATCAAGATCTGCTTCACGCTTTGAGTAAAGAAAGTTAGATCCATCAGCATTGTACAGTCCTATCACGGAGTCAAAGAGAGAAGAGAATGTCGAAGACTCATCATCGTATTGATCTTGCTTGGCAGCATTGTATAAGTTGGTAGGTACGGGACTATACTTCATGGCGACAAAATCATCAGCCAAGATCCTTGTACCCCACTCTTTGAGATGTTCACGCTCCGCAAAATAGAGGACTTTGAACACTTTGTAATAGTCCAACCCCTGAGTGACATTCAGGATATAGAGTACTGCTTCTATTGCCTTCTGTCTATCGTATGCATTCATTGGGTGTAGCGTGTTAGTATCACAAATGTAATAAGATTCAGTGTCGGTCGAACAGTGGCTAGGAAGAATCACATTCTATTCTAATGAATCACCGTGCATTCCGATCAAATCATAACCACGTAAAATATCTCAGAAAATAAAGGCGGGGTAATTCAAAAAGAAAGGCGGGGTAATCTCAAAAGAACTACCCCTTTCTTTTTGAATTACCCCGCCTTTTGTTTTTGGACAGTTGTGCCGTGTGCAATGAATTGTACAGGAAGAGATGCAAGAAAGAGATATTGGGTATATTTGCTACGGTAGTTTCTCCTAAAGTATCTATGAGTAACAGCTTAACTCATCAGACCTCTAAATACAATACATGATACGCCTTATTCTCCTTACTGACTTTACAGAATCATTCTCCTTCCATCTCCTCAAGGGGATACTCTCCTACTCACGTCAGCATGATCCCTGGGTGGTTTGCAGAGTACACTCGTCAGGAAAGTATGACATGATGCGTCTGGTGAAGTGGGCAAAGACTTGGGGTGCCAGTGCCATCATAGGGAGATTTGGAGTAGAAGAGGAGGCTTTGCTCTTCAGGGATGCAGGGCTTGTGGTACTGGCGCAAGACTATAAGGAGCGCATGGTCCATATCCCTAATATCACAGGTGACTACCTCAGGACCGGAGACATGGCGGCGAGATTCTTCATCGAGAAGGGGTTCAGGTCCTTTGCCTTCTGTGGATATAGGGATGCAGTATGGTCTCGTGAGCGATGTGAAGGTTTTCGTAGCGCTGTGGAGAGGGCACGAATGGGAGACAACTTCTACCTCTATGATAACCAATCCGTGGATGATCTGCGCAACTACGAGTCGAGACCTCTGTTGAAGTGGTTGCAGAGTTTGCCTCCACAGACGGCACTATTTGCTTGTGACGACAATCAGGGCAATCGCATTACTGAGATATGTAAGGTGAATAAGATCCGTGTCCCCGAGCATCTTGCCATTTTGGGTGTGGACAATGATGAGATGATCTGCAATCTCTCCGACCCATCTCTCTCCAGTATCCTCCACGATGTAGAGGAGGGAGGATACATGGCTGCAGAGAGGATCGACCATATCCTTCGCGGTGAACAGGGGAGATGCTCGGAGGATGGTGATGTGGTCATACAGCCACAGGGGATACTTTCGAGACTCTCCACCGAGAGCTTTTCGACTACAGATCCTTATGTCCGCAAGGCACTTAAGTATATTCATCAGAACTATGCCGGAAGGATCTCTGTGACAGATGTGGTGAGACAGGTTCCTCTCTCCAGGAGGATGTTGGAGATGAGATTCAAGGTTGCCACTCAGGAGTCTGTATATAGGTACATACTTAATCTGCGGATGGAGATGCTGGCACAACAACTTGTCTCCGGAGATGACCCTATATCTGAAGTGGCAAGCAGGGTGGGTATAAGCAGTCTGAAGAATCTTTCGAGGCAGTTCAAGCATGTGAAAGGGCTCACTCCTCAGGAGTATCGTGCCCGTTACGGCAAGAGATCCAAATCGACTACCTAGACTCTCCGGGCGGGAGGAAGAGCATCTCTTTCGGTATTAAGGTCTCGGGAAGGTTGCGTCCTATGATGCCTACCTTCAGTTCCTGACCCATATAGCTCTCGAAGTATAGGAGTCTGAGGAGGTGAAGTCCCTTTTGGAGACGTACTTTCCCCTCAGCTCTTCGGGCACTGTGCCCGCCGTCATTGTCCACAACCAACTGTCCATCTAGGTACAATACCGAACCATCATCCGAGCGGGTATAGAAGCGATAAACTCCATCCTCGGGGATATCCAGGAGTGCTCTGAACTCATATGCGAAGTAGTCATCGGCAGTTGCTCCCGAGATGGAGATGTTCGGGAGGGTTCCTTCCCTTATCTTCCTGCACACGGGGATGTCGGCGACGCTCTTACACTTGCCTTCATAATAGGTATAGGCAGTGCCGTTTGCACCCTTATTCATACTCAGAGCAGGCAGGATCTTCATCTCCTTTTCATCCTGAGAGTTGATACCTGAGGGATAGTAGTACACAGCCTCTGCTCCTTCAGGTGTCGTGATGTGGGTATCAAACTTCCGCTCTCCTTCGTAGAGCCTTATGATGCGTGCACCACGAGGAAGTGAGCTGTAGCCATCAAGTCCGGATACTCTTCCATACCCGAGCGCCACTCCACGGGTGATGCCTATATAGTCATTGGCGTGATCGTGACCGGCAAATACTCCCATCACATCGCCCATGTCGAGGAAGGATCCCATGATACCGGAATTGATCTCGGCGGCTGCCACTCCTTCATTGTCCAGTCCGTAGGTCTTAGGATCACCCTTCAGCTCCCTAAACTCCGGAAGAGGTATGTGGAAGAATGCCAGGGCAGGAAGAGGTTCTCCTCCATTTGCATCTGTATAATGCCTACTCCGGCTGCGATACCACGCCACTTGATCGAAGTGAATACGGTCATACTCTCCCAAAAGGTTGTTTGTGGGATAGTCATTCGAGTCCAGACAATAGAGTAGAGCTGCGGGAGTATGCTTATCATCGGAGCTGAGTATCGGGACCACACAATTGCCGTATCCGGTGATATCCTCAGGACCTCTCTCTCCGATGTAGTACGGCGAGCGAAGGAGACGAGCATAGATCTGCTCCTTAGGGTATACTTCGGCATCGTGATTGCCCATAGTGACTATGAAGGGGATCTCAGCCTCTTCCATGATAGCGATGATATCCTCCCAACCTTTCTGTGCAGGCTTCTCCGTGACGATGTCTCCGGTAAGTATTACCAAGTCAGGACGTTCAGATGTCAAGACATTCAGGATGATGCGGCGAGTCTCTGCACAGTTGTCCGACTTAGGTGTCCAGTGTATATCGGTTAGTTGGGCGATCTTGAACTCACCCTCATGGAAGTAGAGGGGCTTCTGCCCGTAGGTGTGGAGCAGCGAAAGGCTCCACAGGATGGTGAATAGGATAGTAATGTGTCGCATATAGTGGTAGGTTCTAGTATGAATGTCTGCCGATAGGGACCTCTATAGCCTTCTTCCGAGAGCCATACTTGAGCAGAAGTGTGAAGGGAGTATTGGTCTCTATGGTGATATGTGGTTTGTCTTGAGCTGAAGAGCGCCGTGCACATCGTAGGGAGATAAGCCCTTCAGGTCCGAAAGGATATCGATCTATGCCATGCTCCTCGGTGAGGTTAAGGTCCCACGTGATCTGCTTCTCGGGATAGTCTGCCCGTATACCTATGATATACTCCAGCAGGATGGCAATGGGAGGAAGTCCCGTCCATCCCACAAAGTCCTTGCGAGCCATGAATCCCGGCTCCGTGGTTTCAGGTGAATAGTACTCCCAGAAGGTTCCGGTCTTCTTGAATACTTCCAGCACTTGAGCGTAGTGGTTGCGGGCAACCTCTTGAGCTTCGGCAGTGTATCCCTTTTCGGAGAGTCCTGTGATCACCATGTAATCGGTGCAGGGCCATACACCTCCCTGCCAGTATCTTCCATTGGCTTTGTACTTGGGATGGTCTGCGGAGAGGGAGGGGATGCAGTGTGTGCGCCTAAAGGTCTTGGGGTTCGTCAGTTCATGCACCATCCTATCGAGCTGTTTACGTTCCAGGATGTCCGTGTGGAGTACCCAGTAGGCACCGATACCCTTGGTGCGACAGAGCGAACCATCCGCATATTGATCATAGAGGAATCCCGTGCGAGGATCCCAGAGCTCCTTGCGGATATAGTCCGTGAGTCGTTGGGCTTCATCCTCAAAGTCCTCTATCTCCTGCCACCTCTCTATGTAGAATCCTATCTTCAGCAGCTGGTATGCCGTCATGATCTGCTGGAGGTTCGTATCCAGCCATATCATGTGTCCGTGGCTGAAGATGGGGTTGTACTCCTCAGGGACTCGGGGCATATTGTCCATACCCGTACCCCAACCGCTCGACCAATACATTCCGTTTCGCCAGGTACGATTGAGACGAAGCCACTTGTAGTAGGCACAGAGTACGGGGAATACCTTGTGGAGCCGTGCCAAGTCTCCCGTCTGTCTGTAGTACATAAGTTCGCACCACGGGAATAGATTCGGACCTGTACTCACGGGGTCGTAGCGCTCGAAGCAGTCGGCACCATCCGACTTGATCTCCCTACAGATGAAACCATCGGGGTGCTGCTTGGCGTAGAAGTTGTCCAACGTTCGTTGAAATGGAAAGAACCGGTAACCGTAACGTGCGAACATCAAGATGAAGGAGCTGTCCCACATGAATATGTTTCCATTGTACGCCGTATCGATATAGGAGGAGACGAAGCCGGAGCCTGCCCGGGGTGCTCGGATGTTCGAGACTGCCAACTCCCAAGCTCGCCAATACATCTCTATGGCGTCGGGATGACCCTCCCAGATGGGTTTCGGCAGGATCTCACGAGCTTGGGCAAAGCTCCCGGGGAGGATGGTGTCCGGCTTGGCGGTGCGATACTCGTTCTCCGCCACCAGAGCTTGCTTGACATAAGTATTCTTGTAGGGCAGACGGTAGGGAGCATCGCTCTCCGGACTCTGTGCAGGGCTGATGGATCCATGCAGAAGAGCGAGGAGAAGGATGGTGACTGCGTGATAGAGATTTCGCATGGTCATGAACTTTTGATGATCGGGAATGAGAATGCAAACATATGGGTTTGAAGTTACGAACTAACTTGCTTACTCCGATGAACTTATGAGCTTCAAAGGGGAAAGAAACGGGGCATCCTGTCAAAGACTCCGTACTTTGCTCCTATAAACTAATGAGTTTGTCTATATAAACTAACTAGTTTCCATTCATAAACTAATGAGTTTACGATGATAAACTAATTAGTTTATGAAACGGTGGTTGGGAGCCCTCGAACAAAGGATCATTTGGAGTACAAAATAGGGTAGAGATCCTGCACTCCGAGGACCTCTACCCGTTCATACAAATATCAGTGAAAGCTCTTATTGGGCATACCCCTCATTTTGCTTCAGCTTACCGTTCGAGTTGACCACCTGCTCATAGGGGTAGGGGAAGACCAGCATGTGGTCTTGGTAGGCAGACTTATTTTGGTAGTCCGGATAGGGAACTATCTCGAAGGAAGCATCAGGGTCATCTCTGAGTTCACCATAAGTGCGGATGCGGGGATGAGCATTCAGTTCCTTCTCCGCCAAAGCCTTGAGCGTGGCATCGGAAGCACGGTGCCATCTCTTGAGATCGAAGAGGTGGTCTGTGAACTCAAACGCCAGCTCGCACCTGCGTTCGTGGTATAGATCGGCTGTGGTCGCCGTACCCTTCAGGGTCTTGAGTCCCGAGCGTGTGCGGATACGGTTGAGATCCTTGGTGGCAAGGTCTGCCTGCCCCGTCATCAGATATGCCTCGGCACGGAAGAGAAGCATCTCGGCGAAGCGGATGATGGGAAAGTTGATCCTCACCGTGGGCCAGTCACCATTGGTGGATACATAGCCGGCATTCGAGGCGTCCTTGTGCTTGAAGGGATCCATATACTTATTGATCATGAAGCCTGCTTCGGTATCCGATGTGGAGTAGAAGGTACGTGTCTCCCCGAAGAAGGGAAACTCGTCACCATACTCAAGTATGGATCTCTTGAGGCGGGCGTTACCTGCTCCATCCTTCATCATCTCTTCGTATATGTCGTAGGAAGGCTTGATCTGTCCCCAACCGTTGTAGACTCCCCAGCCTTTATTCTCCAAGATTACGCCGGGAAACTCGGTACCCCCGGGAGACGAACCTCCGCGAGAGGGGATAGACCATAAGTACTCGCTATTCCAGAAGTCGGCAAAGTCGGAGGAGAAGACCTTGTCGAGTGAGGGCGCAAGTGCGCGCCCGTAAGTATCTTCCAGCTCATTGACCATCTTGATCACCTCTTGCCATTGGGCAGCATCCCACATTGCCCAGTAGGCATACACCTTAGCTTTGAAGGCTACCGCTGCGGCTTTGTGGGCACGTCCTCTATCCTCCGAGGTATACTCCTCGAAGCGGGGAAGGTACTCCAGTGCCTTGTCCATATCCTCGATGATCAGTCGATAATCTTCCCGGACACTTGCTCTCTGGGGTGGAATCTGTGTGGTAGCCTGCTCGATGGTCTCAAACTCTTCGTAGCGGATGAAGGGTACTCCCTGCTTGTCGGTGCCGTATCTGTAAGCCATAAGAAAGTGAGCCCATCCGCGAGTGAAGTATGCTTCGCCGAGACTCCTCTTCTCTATCGGAGTGAGAGGTGTGGACTTCTGCTTCTGAAGGAGACCTGCGACTACATAGTTGGAGCGTGCCATCACGGTGGAGAGATAGTCCATGACACTCTTGAGAGGGCTTTCGTTTCCGGTATAGTTAAACGTCGCCAGAGTGTTGTAGCCACGTGTCTTGCCCCATACTATATCGCAGGCAGCGCCCTGTTCCCAGAAGAGTTCCCTGCCATAGAGCTTTTCTTGGTGGAATCTCTCGTAGAGTCCGTCCACGGCATCTATTGCCTGCTGGTCACTGGTGAAGTAGCTGCTCACCGAGGGAGTCCCTTGGGGTTGGACATCCAGAAACTTGGAGCAGGAGCTGAGGACCAATGCCAATGCCAGAGAGGATAGGTATATATACTTTTTCATCGTCATCTTTATCGTTTATCAGTGATTAGTAGGTCAGCTTCACTCCCAAGGAGAATATTCTAGAGACCGGATACTTCATGGCATCCCACCCGTTTACTTCCGGATCCATACCCGTGTATCGTGTGAGAGTAAGTAGGTTCTCTGCACTGAGATAGGCAGATAGTCTGCTCTGTCTGTCGCCAAGGTGTGAGATGCCTCGAAGCATATCAGTGAAGTCATAGGAGAGGGTGACATTCTTCAGTCGAAGGTAGGAGGCATCTTCAAGGTACCAATCTGATGGCTGTGAGAAGTTGCCGTTAGGGTCATTCTTAGAGAGTCTCGGTATCTTGGATCCTGTATGGGTGGGACTCCAAGCATTCAGGATCTCGGCAGAACGATTGAAATTTCCTTCCACATCACTCAGCAGCATATACTTGCCGACATAAGCCGCTTGTGCACCGTAAACTCCTTGGAGCATGGCACTGAAGCCCAGACCTTTCCAATTGAATCCCAGAGTGGCTGCATAAGTGATGTCAGGCATGGCATTCCCCAGATACTGTCTGTCAAAGTCGTTGATCACACCGTCTCCGTTGTGGTCCACAAACTTGAGATCCCCTGCAACAGCATCAGGTTGAATCCTCTTACCCTCCTTATTGACATACGCAGCAGCCTCGGCATCGGATTGGAAGATACCGTCAGTCTTGATGAGGTAGTACTGGTTGATGGGACCACCCTCCTGAGTTTGGATCATATAGGGAAGGTTGCGGAACTTACTACCATCCGTCCATACTCCCGGAGTACCATCAGCATTCTTTACTCCGATATCTGAGACTTTGTTGTGGAGATAAGTGAAGTTGGCATTGACAAAGTAACTGAAGTCAGAGTTTAACTTATCTCTCCAACTGAATTCAGCCTCGAGACCTTTGTTGATGACCTCGCCTTGGTTGACGTAAAGAGGTTCCAATCCTATTGTAGAGGGCCACTCCATACTTCGCAGCTGTATTAGGTTGAAAGTGCGTTTGTAGAAGTAGTCCAGTGAGAGAGTCAACCTGTGCTTGAGCATACCTATATCCAGACCTAAGTCAGTCTGCTCGGAGGTCTCCCATGTAAGCTCGGGATTAAGTGCTCGGTAGTTGTAGAGTATGCTGCCCCAGACAGAGTTCTTTTCGACGCCATACTGTGCACCTTCCATCTTGGACCACTTATCATTTTCTCCCAAAAGAAGAGCTTTGTAGCTAAAGGGAATGGAGCCGAGATTGCCTACACGACCCCAGGATGCACGCAGCTTGAGGAGATCTATCAGGTCATTCTTCACAAAGAACCCTTCATTAGACAACTTCCATCCGAGTGTGAAGGCAGGGAAGTCACCATAGTTATGTTCCTTGGGTAGTCTGCCGGCATAGTCACGACGCCATGAGGCGGTAGCGAAGTATCTGTCATCATAAGAGTAGGCTGCACGAGCAATGACAGATAGATTGGCATCCGGTCCCGTAAGTCCGTCCACAGCTTGAGTGGTGCCTGCATAGGATAAGTACTGAAGTGAGGGATCTTCATTGGCAAAGTCTGTGCCATTGATACTGATGGTTCGACTCTCATAGTGGTCGGCAGTGGTGGAGAGAAGTCCTCCGAAGGTGTGCTTACCAAAGGTACGATCGTATGTGAGAGTATTTTCAGTCTTCCAAGCATCCGTACGCCATGTGGACTCGTTGAGGGAGTTGGATAGTACAGGCTTGCCGACTTCGTCTCGAATGGGATTGAAGTTCTTGTAGAGATTGTGTGCCAGGTTGTATGTGAATCTACTGACGAACTTCAGTCCGGGCACTACATTTCCCACCTCCATAGTGGTTGTGGTCCAGATGTCACTTATCTTATTGTAGCGGTTTTCTGCATTGAGAAGTCGTACGGGGTTCACGGCATCTCCGTGAATGTCCGCAAAGTTGCTTCCATACTTCTTTATATATGCCGGATCTTCTGTCGTAACACCGCCGTAGCTACCATCCAAGGGATTGTAGACAGATGCACTCGCCGGCATGTAGATCGCCGAGAGGATGGGACCGGTGTAAGCATCGTTTCCGGTGTCTTTGGAGCGGGAAGATGAATTTACCCACGTGAGGTCTTCGGAGATGGATACCCACTTATTGATATTCATCTTACCATTGTATCTCATCGTAAGACTCTTATTATAAGTATTGATGAGTACACCTTGATCATCATCATAAGCAAAGGATAGACGGTTTGAGAAGCTGTCATTGCCCACATTCAAAGCTACACTGTGTCTCTGATAAAGTGCTGTCCGGAAGATTTCATCCATCCAATGTGTCCGTGTAGTGGCTATCCAAGGATTCTTTACTGTATCCCATCCGGTGGGAATCCCCTGTCCGGCGTTTGCATAGGATATCTTACGCATCTCCAACTGCTGTGCAGCATCCAGTGGGGTGATCAGATTCGCGGCCCGACGAATACCGTAGACTCCGTCATAAGTCAGAGAGGGAGCACCCTTACGAGCTTTCTTGGTAGTTACGAGGATCACACCACCGGCTCCCGACTGGGCACCGTAGATCGCAGCCGATGCTGCATCCTTCAGTACTGTTATGCTCTCGATATCATTCATGGATGCTATGGGAGCTCCGGGGACACCGTCCACTACCCATAGTACATTATCTCCATTCTGTGAGCCCTGACCGCGTATCACGATATTGGGTATCCCCGTGGGATCTCCTCCGTTGGATTGTATGGTGACACCCGCAAGCTGACCTTGAAGCATCCCTTCGGTAGAGGTGACAGGACGGACAGCCAACGCTTCAGGATTGGAGATGATACCCACAGATGCCGAGAGATCTTGCCTGCGTGAGGCAGCACCATATCCCAGTACAACGACTTCATCCAATAGCTCTGTGTCCTCTTTGAGTGTAATCTGCAGTGGTGAGCCGGAGACTTTAAGTTCCTGAGTAGTGAAGCCTATGAAGCTCACCACCAGAGTAGCATCCTTCGGAGTGGAAAGATAAAATTTACCATTAAGGTCGGTGACAGTTCCCTTTGAACTATCCTTGACCCTGACATTGACGCCTGTAAGTGGATCTCCATGGATATCCTTCACTGTACCCCTTACGGATATCTCCTGTGCAGCCACTTCGAAAGTGAATAGAAGCATACCGACTATGAGCAATAAGCTCCTAAGGGGGATTCTAAGACTGGTTAGATTCATAAATTAGGGTTTAAGTTAATTCCGGATCTCTTTCACACTTATGGTAATCACGGGGAAGGGCGAAGCGGAATAATATATAACTGTGTCGCAAGCAAATGTAGACTCTTTGCACTTCATTTTTCCCCTAAAATGCGTCTTAATTTCCTCATATAGCGAAAATATCTCCGGGATTATTGGATAAAAAATCCTTTTTCGCTGATTGTTAAATCTATAGTCCTTGTGATTTTCTCCTTATTCAATCCGCCTTATCAGCCTACAAATGCAGAGGAGGGAAGTGTGCAATATGACACCTCCCTCCCATGGCTCTGACAAGCCCTCGATCGTGTACTCGAAGTCAGCTCATCACTTTACGAATCTTAGAGTCACAGTCCATCTTGAAGTTGATCCGTCTGCGGCAGTGATCAGGTATTGGTGAGGCTTTGACCAGTCTCCGGGTTTGCCTAATGCAGGAGCATCGGAGAGAGGCTCCAGAGTGGCAGCAGTGGAGATATTCAGTCGAACTACAAGTTCGGAAAGCTTTACTTCGTTGGGATCAATCTCTTGAGTGGGGAAGTTGCTAGGTAAAGCAACGTTGACGCTGGCACTCTTGGACTCCTTGTCGATCTTCTGTTCGGTAAGCTTCAGATCATAATCCTTAACCTTCAGTTCACCATTAGGTAGAGTGTTGGGTCCCAATTTGCGAAAGGATACGCTGTGGAAGCTCTCAATGTCGCTACCATCGTAGGTGTCGAGAGGTTCAAGACCGTGTGTGAGACAAGAGGTGGCAGTGAGTAGGAATGCAATGATTGCGAGTAGGGGGGAGATAAAGTATTTGTTCATCACTAATATAGTTCTTAAAGAGGGTGATACTTGGAGTTACCATTCCGGATTTTGGGTGTGATCCAGCCCGTAAGACTCTCTGACGTTGAGGAAGTCTTGATTGATAGGAAGGAGGTATCTCTTTGTGGTGAATTTTCGCTGAGCTGCATTGAGAAGGGTCATCTGGTTGATGACGAAGGTCTTTCGCGCGCGGTCGATGGTAATCTTGTATACGGGTCTGTCCAGATCGTAGACGATATCTCCGGGACGTCTGCCATGGTTCGCGGGACCACCGTATTTGCCCCATCTGAGATAACTAAAGTAGAGGTCGCCCCCTTCGTTTGTTAGTTCACAGTTACGCTCCCGGATATAGTCCGCCCAAGCTTCCTCTTTCGTTGATGCTTGAGATGGAGGTAGTCCGCCACGTACAGTGCGAGTGACGTTTAGAGCCTCTACAGCAGCAGGAATGTTTCCCTTAAGGAGCTTAGCTTCAGCAAGGTTGAGGTAGGCTTCACTCAGTCGAACGATGTTATAGTGCATGGGGACTTTGGTCATGAAAGAGGCATTGGGTTCGCACTTTTCGATACTGCTCTTCCGCCAATAGTATCCGGTGTTGGTATTCCATTGACCACCCTCTTCCTTCGAGGATACACCTTGAGCCGCATTCCCATTGAGATTGGTAGTGATATGTTCGTCCTGCCATTCGGATTGATCATAGACTACGGTGGCAGCCAGTCGACGGTCTCTGTTGGAGTAGATGAGCTTTGAGATATCCTTAACCTCACTGCCGGACTTCAGTCTTCCGAACCGAACAAAGTTGGGATAGTTGCTATTCGTTTGCTTGAAATCCTGGGGTGTGGGCATGCGTCGAAGTTGTCCATTGGATCGCTCAAATGCGTCTATCTGCCCTTCATGAGTGATCGTTGCAGGATCGAGTTCATCTACATTATCTCTATACTGTGAGGTTTCGTACCAGGGTAGAGCCTTTCCACTCTTTTCATCTATTGCAAGGTATTGATCCACCAGGTCCTGAGTAGGGAAGTGGATCGCCGGGAGCTGGAATTGCTTAGGATTGTCGAAGACCTGTGAGGGATCAGAGGCTTTGACATTATCGTTGGAGAGATTAGGGATGGTGCGAGAGATCTCTTCGAAATTGACGATCATGGAGTTGGTCGCCAGGCGATAGTACCCCCAAAGTATTTCGGTATTGAAGCGATCCATCTCATTGTGGATGCCTAGAGAGGGTGACACAGACCTTCCGCTCTGATCGATGACCTCTTGGGCACTCTTTTCGGCAATGTCGAGAAGTGCGGGATCCATGGTATAGGCATATCCCTGTAGTGCTGCACGGCTGAGGAGTACTCCGGCTGCCCACTTATTGGCGATACCACTCTTGGATACGGCGGGGAGACCCTCATATGCCTTCCGGAGATCCTCGATGATGAGTCTGTAGCTCTCAGATAGATCTTTCGTCATCGGCATCTTGGCGACAATCGTGTCGGTGGAGCTGAGTACCTGACGTATCGGAACGAAGCGTCCTACGAGGCGAGCCTGACCGAAGAAGATCATACCTCTGAGCAGGTATCCGTGAGCAGACAGTTCAACTTTTTCGCTAGGGGTTAGTGAGGCATTCGCATTGACCTGCTCTATGATGAGGTTGGTGCGACGAAGAGCCTTCATATCTGCGAGTCCCCACTTGCCTGCACGCGATAGGGACTGCTCTGTCGTAAAGCGGTCTATACCCTCCATGGCTTGGGAGGCTTTGACACTATTGGGAGTGCGGCTCTCCCAAGAGATACATGTTCCCGAGCCGGCATATCCCATGCCTGTGGTACTGAAATTCATCATGCTGAGTACGTTGTTGTAGGTAGCATTGATGAAAGCTTCTGTGGCAGGTCTTGAGCTCCAAACCTGCTCCTCGGTGTAGAACTCCATGGGCTTGGTGTCCAAGGTGTCCCGGCAGGATGTGAGAAATACCCCGGGTAGGGTCAGGAGAGTTAGAGTCGTGACTTTATATATACGGTTCATATTATTTCGAAATAAGGATAGTAGAGAAAAGTGTATAGATGATTAGAATCCGAGGTTTAGGGTCACAGCCAAGGATCGCTCTACCGGATAAGAGTTTCCTTCAGGGCTGGAGGTCTCGGGATCCATGCCGTATCGTGCCGCTTTGGAGAGAGTGAAGATATTTTGTCCGCTCAGTCCCAGACGTGCAGAGGTGAGCCAGTCGGCATCTTTGAGGATGGAGTGCTTGAGATCGTATCCCACTTGAATGTCTTTCGTACGCACATAGGCAGCATTGACAAGCCAGAAGTCAGACTTGAGATAGTTGTTATCTGCGTTGAGCGCAGTATTGCTCATCAGACGGGGAAATTGTGCTTCGGTGTGGTCGGGGCGCCAATAGTCAGTCTGGAAGTCGTACATCACCATGAGATTTCCCGTCTTACCCGTCTGCATCGCTATACTCCCGGGGATATAAGTATGGAAGGAGGTGGATCCCTGAAAGAGGGTGTTGAAGTAGAAACCCTTATAGTCAAGGTTTATGGAGAGACCAAATTGACCTCGAGGCATGGGATTCTTCCCTCTGCGACGGTAGTCAGCTTCATTGATCTGACCGTCACCGTTGGCATCAACGTAGTGGAGATCCCCGGCAGAGAGGTAGCCGCTTGTGGCTGCATCCTTAGGAGTAACGGCATTGTACACCTCCTCAGCGGAGTGGAAGAAGCCTTGGCTCTCCAACATTGTAGCGTAATAACCCCGTTGCTGCTGCACTCTGATGTAGGGATTCTTGAGACTGGCTTCGCTCTCATCCTCCTTACGTGCCCAGATCTCATCAAAGTAGGTGAAGTTGGCAGAGATAGTGTAGCTCAGGTCTCCCACATTGTCACGCCAACCCAGCTGTAGTTCCACCCCTTCGCGACGATTTTCACTATTGCTCTTGACCATAGGCATGTCTATGCCTATGACATTGTTGATATAGTCTCTACCACGAGGGATCATGAGGTACCCCTTGGTGGAGTAGAAGAAGTAGTCGGCACTACCGTAGAGTCTCCCTCTCATACTTATGAAGTCGAATCCCAGGTCTGTCTGACGTGTGGTGAACCATGTAAGATCCGGTGACGGCATAGCTCCTTCGCTGAATCCCGGCGCATATTTGCCGTCCACCACATAGCTCTGGCTATTGAGGGTGTAGGAGGTCAAGTAGGCAAATCTCCCTGCAGAGCTATCCAACCCTGTCTCACCATAAGTGGCGCGGAGCTTCAGGTTGTTGATGATATTACGCTCCATAAGGGGCTGCATGAATTCCTCTTCGGAGATGACCCATCCCAGTGAACCACTGAAGAATGCCCCCCAGCGCTTACCGGGTAAGAATCGATCCGAACCATCATACCTCATACTTCCTTCGAGGTAGTAGCGGTTACGAAGATTATACTTCAATTGACCAATGAAAGCCGCACGACCCTCCTCAGCCTCTTGTCCGCCATTCGTCTGCTCATTGGCATCCCCGGCGAGGATCTGATCTATGGGGAATAGGAACTTGTCTCGCTGTAGCCAGTAGTTATTCCCAAAGCCATAGTACTGCTCGAAACCTGCCAGTGCGGAGATGCTGTGAATATCCCGGGTGAGATCATAATCTGCGAAGAGCTGATTCGTGAAGGAGTATCCATTCTGAAAGGATTTGCGCAGTCGTGGCTCTATGGAGTATTGAGGAGTCGTAGAGTCCCAGTCATAGGTTGCGGCATCCTTACGCCAGTTCTTCCCCTCATTGAAAGTATACCGGTAGTTTGTAGCCGCCCTGAGTCGCAGCTCCTCTACCCATGGCACTGTCCAGATGAGTTCACCCCTGGCATTGATCACATTGTTGGTCTCACGTTTGTAGCCTGCATCTGCGGCAGTCTCAGCTACAGGATTATTGGAGATATTGTAGGGAAGACCATATTTATTCAGGGCAGGATAGAGTGGGGAATTGTTGTTGACATGAGAGAAAATCTCATAATAGCTCGATGCTGTGGAGGAGGAGGGGTGTGAGTCACTCTGACGGTAGCCATCCAAAGTCGTATTGACCCTAATGTTATATGCCTCCAGTAGGGTACTCTGGGAAAGCCGGATATTGGTTCGCTTCATCCAGTGATTGCCACTTCGATATAGGGAGTTCTGTGAGACGTGACCCAATGAAGCGAAGAAGGTTGTATTCTTGCTTCCTCCGGAGAGTCTCACAGCATGCTTCTGCTGGGGAGCCCAGTCTCTAAAGACCAGCTCCCGATAGTTGACATCATTGTAGTGAATAGGATCGGTGCCATCTTCAATGGCTTTCAAGGCAGCGCTGTTGAAAGGAGGTTCGACCCCGTCATTGGTATGAGCTTCGTTGGCATATACGGCGCGGTCGTATGCTCCCAGCTGACGGCGCCAAATTCCCGGCTGGGAGTAGCTCAGGCTGTAGTCATAGTTGACCATAACCTTGCCTGCTCTACCGGATTTGGTAGTCACTTGGATGATCCCGTTGGAGGCTCGTGAGCCGTAGACTGCTGTGGCAGAAGCATCCTTGAGGATAGAGAAGTTCTGAATATCGTCAGGTGAAAGCGCCATGAAGTCAGCAGCAGATCGTACTACTCCATCTATTACGTAGAGAGGTTCACCCCCGCCTCGGATACTGATCAGGGGAGTGGCGTTTACCCCTCCGCCATTACCCATGACGATCACTCCGGGAGAACGCCCTGCCAATCCCTGTCCCAAGTTGGTCACGGGTATATTGGTGATCTCTTTTGCTTGAACGGTCGATACAGATGAGATTAGGTCACGGCGCTTTGAGGATCCATATCCCACCACTACCACCTCTTCGAGCTTGCCTGCATCCTCCTTCATCACCACTTTCATCTGAGATGAGGCAGGGAGGGTAACAGGGCTGAATCCTATGTAGGAGAATTCCAGATCGGCACCGGTGGGCACCTCTATCTCGAAGGTCCCTTGCATATCTGAGATGGTTCCGCGGGATGTCCCCTTGACCTTGATGGTCACACCGATCAGAGGTGTTCCATTCTCTTCAGTGACCACACCCCGAGCTATCACGGACTGAGTTTGTGCCATCAGGCTTACATGGGGTGAGGCAGATATGCCGGTGCATGGTACTCCGCCCAGGAGTGACGATATGGACAGCATACCTATGAGCGGCAAATAGATGTGTGAGCCGCTCCGAAAAGTAGTTGCTTTCATAATTACGATTACTGTGTGGCTAAGTGATCAAAGCGATTAACAAAAATGTCTTCACCACATCTGCACTTGCACGCTGTGATGTATAGTATCAGATGGGCTTGGTCCCAAAATTAGAAATTATTTCTTATGGTTAGGTCTCCAAGGTAGACATATATGCACGAACGGAGGCTGATTGACTCGGTCAATCAGCCTCCGTCTCTGATTAGTGGAGAGGGTGATGCCTCAGACTCCCAGGAGATTACGCCCCACCCACCATAGCAGTACGATGATGAGGATGGTACGCGAAAGCCATGGGGTATGAATGGTACTGTACCAGTGGGGATACCTTTTCCTTAGAGCTTCAGTGGCAATCAGAAAAAGAATTGCAGGAATTGCTGACACAAGCAATGCATTGTGCCGAAATGCCACCCCCGGATGTCCGTTCAGAAGTGCATGTATGGCACGCTGCGAACCGCATCCGGGACATTGAAGCTCGGTGCACATCAGGAAAGGACACTTTGGGAAGAGCGAAGAGCTCTCAGGATCCAAGAAGAGATAGATGCCGACAAATGCCAAGAGTATCAGTGCCGGCACTACCCACTTTAGAATGCGCCGAATGCCCAGTTGCCCAGAACTCCCAAAAGTTGAAGTATACCGCTTACAACGATCAGCCCTACACCGATGATGACACCGTAGAGCAACCATTTCTTGGCGTTGGCGCTAGCCTCTTGTGCCCTAACCATATCGCCTTGAGCGACGTAGTTATTGACGCGCGAAGCATACACGATGCCGACGATCCCAAGAGGAAGGCAGCAGAAGAGTGTGACCAATATGGACTCTAGAAGCCAAGTCTTGGGAGCCACATTGGTACCGGGATTGGGTCCGGGATTGGTACCCATTGGGGGAGTTTGGAGAGGGTTTTGAGGATTTTCCATTCTGATAATATTTTGTCTGTTAAACTAATCTGCTCCTATAAGAGCAATGATACCTATAATCACGATGTAAATAAAGATGCCAGCTGCTGAGCTTAAAGCACCGATCAGAGACCACTTCTTTGCCTCATTGGAATGGTAGAGAGCCTGATCGTAAAGCTTCATGTTGTAGCTACTCTCCACCTTGGAGGAGTGGATAATCCCCACAATGCCGAGAGGCAGACAACATAGGCAAGTCACTAGGATCGACTCCACGAGCCAAGTCTTAGGCATCGGGATCCGGGTGGGTGCCGCCGGAGGATTGAGGTAGAGGATATTTTGCAGCTCAGGGACCGAATCTGCCTGTCGCCAGTCGGTGTATCCTGTAGCCCATACGAGGGTCGTAGGCAGGATGCCTATCTGCCGAAGCTGTTCGACGGTGAAGGGACCACTCTTGGAATTGCCATCCAATATGTAGAATTCCATACAAATTAGTTTTTAGACTTCAGAGTCCGAAGTATTGTTATCTCTGTGTTAAGGTAAAGTCTAACTTTAGTCAGTAGAGATAACAATAATAGATTTGAAAATGAGGATTCGAGGTCAATTATTTTGCCCATTTGGGTGCATAAATATACCTCTAGGGATATCGAAAAAAATAAGTGCCTACTTTGTGACGAAAAAAGGCGCACTAATCTCGAAAAAAGTACCCCTTTTGCAAAAGATTGGTGCGCCTTTTTTCGGCTCCTTTTTAACCAGCTTGCAATCCTTCTTCCGGAGAGGGTTTGGGGTGAACAATGCAGTGGAAGGGGTGTGCTCGTTTAGCCTTTTGAGAAAGTTGGCTTAAAATCTCTTTAAAGTGTAGCCGTGCCTTGTAATATTCTACCTCAGAAGGCACATTATCTTGATGATTTGTAGAAAATGGGTACTTTAGTAGCTCAATCTCTGTAGGGAGATTTTAATCTTTACTCGTGTATTAAGGATTCAATCATGTGCAATCATTTATCGACAGCTATAGCTACCCTTACAGTCCTCCTTCTCTCTTCATATTCTTTGATAATGCCTGCATTTGCACAGGAGTATACCCTTGAGGATGCTCTGAAGCTCACTCGCGACAACTATGATCGTCAAGGTCAGGAGTACCGAATGATCAGTGAGAGCGTGGCAAAGGCTCTGTGGTATGCCTATATCCCGCAGCTAAATCTGCAGGGGCAGACGACCTACCAGAGCATCGTGCCCTATATGGAGATAGAGATGCCAGAGTCCACACAGCCCGGAATGCCCAAGATGGCCGCACCCGAGATGCCCAAGATACCCAAGCTGCAGTACCAAGCCTACTTGGAGGCTCGTCAGGTGATCTGGGATGGCGGTCAGGTGGCAGCAGGTGCTAGGCTGGCGAGGGCTGATGGCAGAGTGCGTCAGGAGGAGGTAGCTCTTAAGCTCAGAGATGTGGAGGAGCGAGTCAGGGGGCTGTACTTCGGTATCTTGATGCTGGACAGGCAGATAGAGCTGCAGCGTACGCTCCTCAATGAGTATGGGCGGCAGAAGGTTCGCATACAGTCCTCTATAGAGGGAGGGGTAGCTACCCGCAATGATTTGGATCAACTGAGGGTCGAAGAGCTGGGTGCGGAACAGCATCTGAGTGAACTGGAGGTCTCTCGTGGCTCCCTTGCTGAAGCTTTACTTACATACATGGGTAAGGATCAGGAAGAAGCAGACACTCTTCGTCTCAAGGAGCCCGAATTGCCTTCTCAACCGGAAAATGCGCTGGAAAATCGTGCGGAATATCGTCTGCTGGAAGGGCAGCGTGCTATAAATGATGCCCAATGGGGTAAGTATAAAAGTACCGTGACTCCTACTATTGGGCTCTTTGCCCGTGTGGGCTATGGGAGACCGGGGCTCAACCTCTTTGACCCTGAACCGAGAGATTTTTTCCTGGGAGGTGTCACCGTTTCCTGGAACATTGGAAATTTCTATGAGTGGGGTCAACAAAAAAGCCAATGGAAGCGTCGAAATACTCTCATAGACCTACAACGCGAGGATATGGACAGACAGCTGAAGGCTCTGGAGTCCAAGACGCAGGCAGAGGCTCGAAAGTATGCAGGTTTGCTGGAAAAGGACCGGGAGATCGTGCGGCTGAGGAGAGATATTCGGGACCGTGCCAAGGTGCAGGTGGAGCAGGGTGTCCTCTCGCGGAGTGATCTGATGCAGCGAGAGACGGAGCTGACGAGCGGGGAGCAGCTTGCGGAGATCCATAGGCTGCAACACCTACAGGCTATGTACAATAATGTATATCTATATAGATAAGGTAAGGATGAATAGAAATCTTAGACTATATCCCATGGTGAAAAGTCTCAAGTTCGCCGGAGTATTGGCATTCGGATTGCTGCTCCTGAGTGCCTGCAATAAAGGTGATGAAGATGTGATAGGATCAGGGCACTTCGAAGCTGATGAGGTGATGGTCTCCTCAGAAGTTAATGGCAGGATCCTCTCCTGGCAGGCTCGGGAGGGTCAGAACGTGTCGGAGGGAGAGGTGCTGGGACAGGTGGATACCCTTCAGCTGACACTCCAACGCGATGCCCTTCGGAGCAGCGCTTCCGGTGTGCGTGCCGCTCAGCCCAATGTCCAAGCTCAGACAGCCGCTTTGGAGGCTAAGCTCAAGGAGCTGAGACGTGAAGAAGAGCGTACGCAGAAGCTTTATGAGGCAGATGTAGCTACCCGCAAGCAGCTGGATGATGTCCGGAGTGGCATAGATCAGGTGGAGAGTCAGCTAAAGGCTATGCGCTCGACCCTCTCCGGGAGCAATGCTCAGATCTCTGCTCAGGGTGATGCTACCGACTCTCAGCTGAGTCAGGTGGAGGATATGATACGTCGCAGCACCATCGTGGCGCCCATAAGTGGTACCATCCTCACGACATTTGTGCAGGAGGGTGAGCTGGCAGGGCAGGGGAGACCTCTCTTCTCGATAGCTGATATGAAGGAGATGGTCCTGCGTGCTTATGTCTCCAGTAGTGAGATGAGTGCCTTGAAGCTGAACCAGAATGTGCGTGTACTCGTCGATGGTGGTGAAGAGGATATGCGTGAGTATAAGGGAGTGGTGGTCTGGATCTCACCGAAGTCGGAATTTACCCCTAAGACGGTGCAGAGCAAGGATGAGAGAGACAACCAAGTGTATGCCGTGAAGGTTAAGGTGCCTAATGATGGCTTCCTGAAGATCGGCATGTATGGTGAGATAAGGAGAAGCAACGAGTAGTCGGATTAGATAGTAGTATGTCCGCTCCGGTCATCATAGCAGATAAGGTCAAGAAGACCTACCCCGGTGTCAAGAAGGGTGAGGCAGTAGGGGTGGGTCCCGTAGAGCCTCTCTCCTTTGAGGTGAGGAGGGATGAGATCTTTGGGATCATCGGTCCTGACGGTGCAGGGAAGACTACGCTCTTCCGGCTGATGACTTCCCTGCTCGTTCCCGAGTCCGGTACTCTGACGGTATTGGGGTATGATACAATCAAGGATTATAGGCAGATACGTAAGCATGTGGGCTACATGCCCGGAGTCTTCTCGCTCTATCCCGATCTGAGCATCCGTGAGAATCTCAACTTCTTTGCCACGCTCTTTGGGACAACTGTGGAGGAGAACTATGACCTCATCCGGCAGATCTACGTCCAGATTGAGCCCTTCAAGGATCGCAAAGCTCGGAATCTCTCCGGGGGCATGAAGCAGAAACTTGCTCTCTGTTGTGCTCTGGTGCATAAACCGGAGATCCTTTTCCTAGACGAACCCACGACAGGTATTGACCCGATCTCTCGTGTGGATCTGTGGGATATGCTGCGTAATCTGAGCGGTCAGGGGGTCTCTATAGTCGTCTCTACTGCCTATATGGATGAAGCTAAGCGGTGTGATCGTATAGCTTTCATGCTCGATGGAAGGTTTTTGGCAGTGGATGAGCCTGCAAACTTCGAGCGTAACTATCCCCTGAAGCTGCTTGCCGTAAGGGGAAATGACCGCCTTAAGCTGATAGAGAGGTTGCGTGCTTTCCCCGGAACCCATAGCTGTTATGCTTTTGGTGAGACCCTTCATCTGGCAGCGGAGGAGAATGTGCAGCCGGAGGAGGTGCTTGCTTACCTCGAAACCCTTCACCCTGAAGCCAAAGTGTACCCCATAGATCCGACGATAGAGGATGCTTTCATTCATCTTTCCTGTATCGAAGAGTGAGTCATGAGCGATGATGGTATCATAAAAGTTATTGAGGTTAAGGGGCTTACCAAGATGTTTGGTTCGTTCACTGCCGTAGATCATATCTCCTTTCACGTTGATAAGGGCGAGATATTCGGCTTCCTGGGTGCCAATGGAGCCGGGAAAACCACTGCCATGCAGATGCTATGTGGCATAAGTAAGCCTACAGAAGGGAGTGGCATGGTGGCAGGCTGTGACATCCTGAAGGAGAATGAGAAGATCAAAAAGCATATCGGCTACATGAGTCAGAAGTTCTCTCTCTACGAAGATCTCACGGTGAAGGAGAATATTAGGCTCTTTGCAGGAATCTATGGCATGGATAGTAAGGAGATATCCAGCGGTACTTACGAGCTCTTGAAGCAGCTTCATTTTCACGATTACCGCAATACCCTTGTCCGCGAGCTCCCCTTGGGGCTACGCCAGAAGCTATCCTTCTCCATATCTATCTTCCACTCTCCGGAAATTGTCTTCCTGGATGAGCCTACAGGAGGAGTGACCCCGGTGACCCGAAGAAGGTTCTGGGAGATGATCTATGAGGCAGCCTATCGCCGAGGCATCACTGTCTTCGTCACTACACACTACATGGATGAGGCAGAGTACTGCGACCGTGTGTCCATCATGGTGGACGGTCAGATCCGTGCTCTGGGAAGTCCTGAGGAGCTTAAGCGTGAATTCCAAGCACCGGATATGGACGTCGTATTTAAGACCATCACCCGTGATGCTCAGAGATGGGAGTAGCAGACTAGGAATAAGATGAAGCAGTTTCTTACATTCATCCGCAAGGAGTTCATTCATATCTTCCGGGATCCACGCACGCTAATGGTGCTCATAGGGCTCCCCATCGTAGAGATGTTGATCTTTGGATTTGCTCTGAATATGGACGTTAGCGACATTCGCACCTACGTCGTAGATCACAGCGATGACAAGCTCTCCCGTGAACTGATCGCCAAGCTGGACGCCAATCCATACTTTATCCTCAAAGGGGTTCATAAAGACCGTACTCCCGGCAATGATGCCATGCGCAAAGGAAAGGCAGAGATGATGGTCGTGATCCCTCCCGACTTCGCTCGGGATGCCCTCTCCGGCAAGGGAACTTCCATACAGGTCATTGCTGATAGCTCGGATCCCAATATAGGCAGCATCTCCACCAACTATATGAGCGCTCTCATAGGTTCTCTCTTTGAGGGAAAAGGGTCGCAGTCCATTCCGTATAGCATTGATATCAATACACGGATGATGTACAATCCCCAGATGAGATCTGCCTACAACTTTGTCCCGGGAATCATGGGCTTGGTGCTCATCATCATCTGTACCATCATGACATCGGTCTCCATAGCGCGTGAAAAGGAGCGCGGGACCATGGAAATCCTTCTGGTGTCACCCATACGTCCCTCTGTCATGGTTCTTGCCAAAACGGTCCCCTACTTCGTTATCTCGGGTATCAATATCGCCAGCATCCTTCTGCTCTCCTATTTCGTCTTACAGGTTCCGATCCGGGGAAGTCTCCTGCTTATCCTTCTCCTAACCATGGTATATGTTTTCCTAGCTTTAATGATCGGTGTATTGATCTCCTCTCTCGTCAAGTATCAGAAAGATGCGATCATCGCTTCCGGTTTCGGTATGATGATGCCCACCATTGTCCTCTCCGGGATGATATTTCCGATCCAAAATATGCCTGCGGTCCTTCAGTGGGTCTCTGCGATAGTGCCGGCGCGTTACTACATAGACAGTATCCGTAAGGTGATGATTCAGGGCATTGGGCTCTCGGGGGTCTGGATAGATCTGGTCATCCTCTTAGCTATGTGCGTAGTACTCTTCATCATCAGCGTTCGCAATGTCAAGCCTCGACTGGAGTAATCTTGGAAATAATTGAATCCCTATCATGGTACTGAAATATTTGCTTGAGAAGGAATTTAAGCAGATCTGGCGCAATCCGATTATCCTCGGAGTTTTGGTGGTGTTCGTCACTATGGTCCTCTTTCTCTTCCCCTGGGCAGTGAATTTTGAGGCCAAAAATATAGGGATTACCATCGTGGATCAGGATCGTAGTCCTCAGAGTATGCAGCTGATCTCCAAAGTCATCGCCAATAAATCCTTCCGTCTCCACAGGGTAGTAGATACCTATCGCTCCGGATACCAAGATATCGAGAGCAGTGATGCCTCGGTGCTTCTCTGCATCCCCAAGGACTTTGCCAAGGATCTCTTGGGGAAGCAATCGGCAGAGGTGCAGATATTTGCCAATGCAGTTGATGGCTCTCAAGCCTCTCTCGGATCCTCCTACCTCGCTGCGGTGGTCAATGACTATGCCGACAACGTGCGTGTGAGGCAGACAGGTCTCTCTCTCGAGGAAATCTCTCCGGTGCAGATCGTCCCGAGGTATCGCTTCAATCCCTCACTGGACTACAAGGCTTTCATGCTTCCCGCTTTTGTGGTAATGATCCTCACCATGTTTTGTGGCATCCTGCCCGGTCTCAATATCATCATTGAGAAGGAGACCGGTACCATCCAGCAGATCAATGTGACTCCCATCAAGAGGCATACCTATATCCTCGGCAAGATCATCCCCTTCTGGGTACTAGGCTTGGGGATCTATGCCCTCTCCCTCTTAGTGATATGGCTTATATACGGACTTTCTCCTACGGGATCTATTGGTACATTGATCCTTGCAGGTTTCATCTATATAGCATCTATCTCCGGGATTGGTATTCTGGTATCTAACTTTTCAGAAACCCTTCAGCAGGGTATGTTTCTGATCCTCTTCTTCATCCTGATCCTCTTCTTGCTGAGTGGCCTCTTCACGCCGGTCTCTGCCATGCCGGGGTGGGCGAAGGTTATTGCCTACGGTAATCCTCTAACCTACTTCATCAAGGTAATGCGACTGATATATCTCAAGGGAGCGGGCTTCATGGATGTCCTTCCACAGCTCGGGATCCTGGCGCTCTTCGGTGTAGTACTCAATACCGCCTCCATACTTACACTCAAGAAGCGCAACTAATTCGCTCCATGTTACGAGGGTATTACATGCTTCTAAATCATTGAAATCTAGTAATATATGCTAAGGTGAGAAGAGGATTTCTGCTGTTTTTCAAAACATATATTAACACCCGGAGTGTCGGAGAATGGTGGGATATGCCTATATTTGCGGTACAAACGCCTTAGTTATGAGGCGATGTATACGAAATTTTAGGAGAAATAGTAAGTTTGAATGTCTAACAGAACTGACTAGGTTGTTGGTTCATTTATTAAACGAAAACTCAAATGAAAAAGACTATTTTGGCAGCCGTTCTTGGCTTATTCTGTCTGGGTGCATCTGCACAACTCCGTCCCTCATTCATCATTCAGGGTGGATACCAAGGTGCTAACATGAGCATTAAGGGCAGTAATTCTACCGAAAAGGGTAAACTCCTCTCAGGTTTCCGCGTCGGTGTTGCTGCGGACTTTGACGTGTATGCCTCTGAAGGCTTGGGTCTGAGCATTCAGCCCGGAATCAATTTCTCTACCAAAGGTTCTTCCATGAAGGAAACCGCTAAACTCGGTAAAGCTGAAGGATCTATTTCCGGTAAGAGAGCTCTGTACTATATCGACGTTCCTGTACTGGCTAATCTGAAGTTCGGTGCATCCGATCTTCTTGGTGTATATGTCAATGCAGGTCCCTATTTTGGTTATGGTGTAGGTGGTAAGCAGACCTCAGAAGTGAAGGGCAATGTCGGTGACAATGAAATCATCAACAATAAGAATACTAACAATGATAACCCCTTTGGTGACAAGGGTCTGAAGGCTTTTGACTGGGGTGTTCAAGTCGGTGCAGGTGTTGAATACAACCGCTTCCTCATTGGTGTGGGTACTCAGTTTGGTATCCAAAACATCTCCAACAAGGATAAGGAAATTAAGACCAACACCAGCTTCTTTGCCACTGTGGGTTACAGATTCTAATCATCGGTAATCATTATAAGATTACATACTCCGACATTGTCGGATAGTTGATCTGCCGAGCGACTCCCATTGTGGAAGTCGCTCGGCTCTCATTTGTATTCTGATTATCTTTGTGATATAGACTAAGTGCTAACCAATACATATACCAATCACTATGCAGATAAATTTGCGAAGAGGGCTGATGATGGCTCTCGTGATGCTGGTAGCTGCTCCTTGGGTCTATGCGGACAAGGGGATGTGGATGCTCAACCGGCTCAAGAAAGAGAATATCCAACGTATGAAGGAGTTGGGATTCAGGATGGATCCTCAGAAACTTTTCTCCCAAGATGCACCCGGTATCGCGAATGCCGTTGTGATCTTCGGCAACGGATGTACGGGGGTAACTGTATCTAACCAGGGACTCCTTTTCACCAACCACCATTGTGGCTATGGAGCGATACAGTCTCAGAGTAGCGTAGAGCATGACTACCTGAGAGATGGATTCGTGTCGCACAAAAACTCTGAGGAGCTTCCCATCCCCGGTCTGAAGGTGCGTTATCTGCGCGAGATAGTGGATGTGACACCTCAGGTGACTGCGGCAGTGGCTTCGACTACAGATGAGCTGGCGAGACTGAAAGGCGTGATGCAGGCAAGCGACTCTATCGCCAAGGCATACAAGGGAGATGCTCACACAGATGCTGAAGTATATCCTTTCTTTGAAAACAATGAGTTTTACCTGATTGTCTACGATGTCTATACAGATGTACGTCTGGTTTTTGCACCACCCACATCGATCGGGAAGTTTGGGGGGGACACCGACAACTGGATGTGGCCTCGTCATACGGGTGACTTCTCTGTGTTCAGAGTATATGCCGATGCACAGAATAGACCGGCAGACTATAGTGCCACTAACCAACCCTATCGCCCCAAATATTATATCAAGCCGTCTCTCAAGGGAGTAGGGGAGAATGACTTCGCCATGACAATAGGGTTTCCAGGCTCCACAGACCGCTACTTGAGCTCATGGGGTGTGACAAACCTTATCAAGAACAAGAATGAGCCTCGCATCCTTGTACGAGGTCTCAAGCAGGATGTCTGGATGGATCACATGCAGGCAGACCAGGCTACTCGCATTCAGTATGCTTCGAAGTATGCCGGTAGCTCCAACTACTGGAAGAATGCCATAGGGATGAACAAGGGTCTGAAGCGCCTCAATGTGATAGAGGATAAGCGACAGACGGAGAAGGAGTTTGCCGACTGGGTGGCTAAGTCTCCCGAGCGTCAGGCTAAGTACGGGGATGTCCTCGAGACGCTTGAGAAGTCGGAGAAAGGCATGGCAAAGGCTCTCTACGATAGGACCATCCTCTCTGAGGCGCTGTCCGGTATGGAGCTCAGAATGATGACCCTCCTTCCTTCTGATACCGCAAAGTATGATGCCGATAAGGTCTATAAGGACTATAGCCCTAAGGTGGCTAGAGCTACGATGCCGGTGATGTTGAAGGTGGTGAAGGAGAAGGTCTCTCCGGAATATCTGCCGGATATCTATGCTTTTATAGACTCGAAGTTTGGAGGGGACTATGAGAAGTATGCTGACTATGTATTCGACAATTCTGCGGTAGTTACGCGCGATAGAATGCTCAAAGGGCTGGAGAAGTATCAGGCTTTCAAGAGCGCTCACAAGGAGGATCCCGCTGTGGTTCTGGTGAAAAGCTTCTCGAAGTCTATCGCTCAACTGATGACGCTCTCCCGTGAGGATGCTACAGAAAATATGAGAGCGCGTCGACTTTTCTTTGCCGGCCTGCGTGAGATGTGGCCCGACCGTCTTCTTCCCTCTGATGCTAACTTTACGATGCGTATGAGCTACGGCTCTGTGTCAGGATACAAGCCCTTCGATGCCGCATGGTATGACTACTATACTACCGAAGATGGGATATTTGAGAAGCAGGATCCTGAGAGCTATGAGTTCGCTGTACAGCCGGAGATCCTGGAACTCCTGCGCTCTAAGGACTTTGGTCCCTACGGTAAGGATGGTAAGCTTCGGCTCTGTTTCCTCTCTGATAATGATATTACAGGTGGAAACTCCGGCAGCCCTGTCTTCGATCGTGACGGTAATCTGATCGGATTGGCGTTTGATGGCAACTGGGAGGCTATGAGTGGAGATATAGAGTTCGAACCGAATTTGCAAAGAACTATCAGTGTGGATATCCGCTATGTCCTCTGGGTCATCGACAAGTGGGGAAAGGCTGACCATCTCATCAAGGAGCTAGAAATGGTGAGGTAAGAAACTTTATCGGCAAGGACTCCTTGCAAAAAAATGAGGCGGGCATACTCTTATGTTGAGTATGCTCGCTTTTTTTGAATATTACTTCCCTAAATATTGTAACTTCGTACATGTATTAGCAACGATAAACGGTTTTTCTTATTTAGCTATGAGGTGTTCTTGGTGCAGATATTGCACGCTAAATCTGGTTTTTCTTAGTGTCGTTTCGGCAAACGGGTGTACGGCAAAATGCGAAGGAGAGTCAGCAGAAATAGTAGTGGACGGCTCTTCGGTGCAGAGTGAGGGGGACTATATCACTCCTGAGAGGGCAGCTGAACTACTCCAAGCAGAGCGCAACTTGTCGGAGTCCGCGGAGGATGATGATCCTTTCAAGCCCTATGCCGAGGCCAATGAGTCGTTTTATGATGGTGATTTGCCTTGGAATCAAGGTGAAGAGCCCCTAATCCTTTTCGTGGAGAAGTTCCGTAGAGATCCGAAATTCCGACGTTCTCGACTGAGATTGCCCGGGGATACTCAACTCAATAGGCTGCTCATTCCCAATGATATACTTAAGATTTATATGCCTGATGATACCGGTTTCTTTGCTTCTTGGGAGTATCTCGAGAAGGATTCGGCAGTCTTTTGCGCCGGATGGCTGGCGTCTGAAAAGAGTGACGAGTATGTCCTCAAGCGTATAGATGAGAGCTGGTACCTCGTGGAATACATAGATTATTCGGCAGAAGAGGGTGAGTAAGTTTCTATTACTGTAGGCTGAATACAAAACAAGAGCGGGCGTCAGAAGTGAATTCTGACGCCCGCTCTTGTTTCTAACTTCCCCAATATGTGGGGATTAGCATTCTTTATTCATTCTCAACGAGCGGTGGTATCCACGGGAGTAGCCGGCTGAGAGTTGCCAAAAGGTTGAGCATCTGCCGGAGCAGGTACCGTAGCCTTTTCTACTTGCTCGGTGATTGTGGAGGTCTTGCGTATATCAGTGTGGGCACGAGGCGCGTACCTTGCTGAGATAATGCAGAGGACTGCCATCGCACCGGTAAGACCCCAAGTGAGTTTTTCGAGGATATCCGTAGTCTTTCGGACCCCCATGATATTATTGCTGGAGGCAAATCCTGATGCCAAACCTCCCCCCTTGGAGTTTTGGATAGTCACGATGAACACCAACAAGATAGCGATCAATACGATCAATACTGATAGGAAAATATACATATCTAGGAGTTATATTGATTTACTTTTCACTGCTATTCAGTACTAGACGCTCTAGGTACTTGATTTGCTCCGCAAAGTAACTATTATTTTGGGGATATTTCAAGTTGAGACTATTGAAGATACTGAGAGCTCGATCGTACTTGCCCTGCTTAATGTAGATACGTGCTAGCGTTTCAGTAAAGAGTTCTTCCTCAGCATAGGGGACTGACTCGGTCTCTTCCGTGGGCAAAACTCTCTCCTGAGTAGGTTCTGAAGGGATCACTTCTGCAGACACCCCTTTTTGCAAAAACTCAGCTATCACATCTTCTGTCTCCTCTTCTTGAGCCTCCGGAGCGGACTTAAGCATCTCACGACTATCCACCCACTCCAGGTAGTCCTCTGCGATCAATCGATCCTCTCCACTGACCTCTGTATCCGGCTCTATCAAAGGTATGCCGGCTCCATCTTCCGGATGGGTGGCAAGGAAATTACCTATCAGGTCAAAGGGATCATCCTCTGCATGTTCAGCCTCCGATACACCGGCAGAATGCCCCGACCCTTGCGTACTCGCATCCTCCTGTAGCAGTAGGAAGAGTCGCGCCAGATCCGGGATATAGAGTGCTCGGTTGTGGAGCTCGGAAGCAAACCTAAGATCATTGGAGAGGTAGAGGGCACGCAATATCAACAGGTGCAGAGAGGTACTGTAGGGGTACCTCTTACTCAACTGCAGCAAGTCGGGGAGGTGTTCCGCAGTAAGTAACTCTCTTTGGGTGAGTATATTTCGTAGCTCCTCGTAGGTCATCTTCGCCTCACTACCAGTTCTCTACCGTGGCATTGAAGATCTGCCGGATGATATCCTCCGTGATCTCTGCCACCAATTGGTCCTGCACGTCCGTAAACATTCTGCTACTATCAAATGTAGAGTAGCCTGTAAACTCCCTTTCGAAGTCCTCTTTCGGATTCACCCTATTGGTATAGCGCACCTTCACACGCATGGTGAGTTTCGTCCGAGCTGCAAAAGCATTCTCCTGAACTGCCTCCGGAGCCAGGTCATATCCTACTATTTCACCCTCGAGACCCAGGTCACCACTGTCACGGTTTAGGCTGAGTCGCGTACGGGTCTGGAATTTATCCCTCAGATCTTCAGTGAATTTCTGGGACAAAGGGGGATACACCAAGGGTGCCATGTTCGGAAAGTCCTTGATGGCAATGGTCTTGATGCGTGAGTAGTCAATGCTCGCTCCGTTGAGTTTGTAGCTCACAGTGCATGAGGACAGTCCCATGAGGATACATGTCAGCAGCCCCAAGGTGATCATGCGTACCACTATTTGAGATCTAACTGTGCCCATCATTCCTTCTCGTTTTCGCTCTCCTTGAGTTTGCGGTAGAGGGTCCTTTCCGAGATCTGCAGGTCATCGGCAGTTTTCTTACGCACCCCTTTATTTTTCTTCAGTACCAGCCGGATATACTCTTTCTCCATCTCATCCAGAGAGAGCACATGATCGGAGTTGAATATCTCCTCATACTCATTGGTTTCTGTCACCTCCCTGGAGGGTACTGAGCCGGGATTATATGCACTCGGAGATAGTACACTGGTATTATTGGTATACCTATTGCCACTGCCCACCGCGCCATAGTATGAGGGATGCATCTCTCCTCCCTGATTGTGATACACCGTTCCCTCACCTCCGCTCGGACTCTCCAAGGCTCGATAGATCCTCTGTGAGAGAGTATTTACCTCAGATTTCAGATCATATATGAGCTTGTACAGTAGCTCCGCCGAGGGGTTACCCGACTCATAGCCTCCTGCATATTCACTGTGTACACTCCTGGGATCCAGATTAATGGAGGGGCGGGTGATCAAAGCCGGATGACGTACATCGGCATTGGCAGGAAGATTTTCCCTCAGGATCTCTCGGGTAATGATTCTATCCTCCACTATCACGCTGAGACGCTCCACCACATTGCGCAGCTGACGTATATTTCCGGGCCAGTCGTACGACATCAGGAGCCTCAGTGCCTCCTCGTCCAGACGAATTGGGGGCATTCTGTATTTATCGGCAAAGTCAGAGGCAAACTTTCGGAAGAGGAGCGGGATGTCCTTGCCGCGCTCCCTGAGAGGAGGCAGCTCTATCGTCACAGTGTTAAGTCGGTAGTAGAGATCTTCTCTGAAGCGGTTTTGCCTGATTGCCTGCACCAGATCCACATTTGTGGCTGCCACAATGCGGATATCCGTACGCTGTATCTGAGAGGATCCTACCTTCATAAACTCCCCCGACTCCAGGACCCGTAGCAGGCGCGCCTGAGTGGGCAGGGGCAATTCACCCACTTCATCCAAGAAGATGGTTCCCCCATCTGCTACCTCGAAGTAGCCCTTTCGCTCCGATACAGCATCCGTGAAGGATCCCTTCTTGTGACCAAAGAGCTCTGAATCAATGGTCCCTTCAGGTATTGCACCACAATTGACGGCAATGAATGGACCATGCTTGCGTGAACTATTGCGGTGAATGATCTGTGGAAAACTCTCCTTACCGACTCCACTCTCTCCCGTCACTAGGACAGAGACATCGGTAGGAGCTATGAGCAATGCCACCTCAATGGCTCTATTGAGCCCGGGTGCATCTCCGATGATGCCGAAGCGTTGCTTGACTTGGCGTATTTCCTCCTTTGTAGACATAGGCTTCTGATCTGATAGACGCCGGCACATATATTTACGGAAAACCCCCGGATGCCGGTATCCTCTCCAAAGTTACCGTTTTTTAATCCCATTCCCAGCTCTCAATACCTCATGCGATGGTTCAGACTTCCGTTGTAGGCAATATTAAATGTCGGCACTTCTTATTGGAGATCATATCGTACAAGAGTTGGTTCCGGCCTATTATGGATAGCGTAGAGATGGAGATCTGCACTATCCACGGCAATACTAGGTGTATCTGACTCCAGCTCCAAGATCTCGACAGGCTCACCCTTGAGATCAAGCACAAATACCCTATTAGAGTAAGAATAGTCCGAAGAACTGCTTGAGCCCTTCTGTTTTCCGGAGTAGAGTGCATATATCCTATCCTCAGAGGTCACTACCTGTAGATACTTTCTTTCCGTATGGCTGTTTTTCATAAGCACCCCTTTGTCTTGCGACTTCTCTTTGTCGAAGTCCACTGTCAGGCTACCTTCCGGGCAGAGTATAGTCCTAAATGTCTGACTCTGATCATCATATATTTCAATGAGACCGATATACTTGCCTGCCAAAACGACATGCCCTCCAGCTACTTGGTAAGCCATGTGGGAGGAGAACATATCCGCCATAAGTTCGGGATAGGTACCATCTTTAAAGTGGAGATGCTCATTTTTGAAATATTGAGGAGCTGCACCGTTATTATAGATCCCAAAACGTTCTCGGAAATGTCTGAAAGAGGTAGAGAGGACACCCTTCTGCGTCACGATGGGACTTAGTGGGATGTCTCCCTCTGCCAAATCATTTAAGGGGATTATACTATCTATTCCCAACTATCTGTAGCCCATTGATTTATGACAATCATGGAATGTCGTGATAATTACCCCGCCTTTTCTCCCAAAAAACGTCCGAGTAATTTTTGAATTACTCGGACGTTTTTATTGAATTACCCCGCCTTTTTTGCGCTGCATCTTCCTCCTTGCACTCAGCCTCATCACAAGAGGGTGTGATTAAAAGAAGCTATCTCCCTTGTAGTTGGTACTCATACTCTGGCATGATCAAAGCCTGAAATGAATAATACCTATGCTTGGGTAATTTTACATGAATTATTGCTTTCATAATTGCTACTCAATACATTTGCTTGGTACAAAAGGGCTATGCAGTGTATCACACGTCACTATTCCGTCTATTCACGAGGAGTCTGACAATTCTCCTTCTCATCCGATGTATCTTACTCACCGGTACCGTTCAAGCTCAGTCCACGCAGTGGGCGGGGATAGTCACTGACAGCGATGGTACTCCACTTGAGGGCGCCACAGTGCGGGTCGTGGGACACCAAGGTATGGGCATGCTGACGGATCATGAGGGTAGGTTCACTATTGTTTGGCAAGAGGTGTCAGCTACCGATAGTATATGTGTGTCGTTTGTGGGAAAAGAGTCACAGACAATACATCTCGGTACCAAACAATTCATACGGGTGGTTCTGCAGGATAAAGTCTCTACAGTGAGCGACCTGGTCGTCACCGGTCTCTATCGAAGGGAGAAGAGCAGCTTCACAGGATCAGCGACGAGGTATAGTGGCAAAGAACTGAGGAGAATAGGTCGGAAGAATCTGATAGAAAGCTTAAAGAGCATGGAGCCGAGCTTAAATGTGGTCACCAATACGTTGCGTGGATCAGATCCCAATACTTTGCCGGACCTGGAGATCCGAGGTAAGACGGGCATCATAGGCATCTATTCCTCTGAGAGTGATATCAGTCCAAACCGACCGCTGTTCATCCTAGATGGTATGGAGGTAAGCCTTGAGGAGATACTCAAGCTTCCGATGGATCGCATCGCAGGAGTCACGGTGCTGAAGGATGCGGCATCTGCTGCTATCTACGGTGCTAAGTCCGCCAATGGTGTGATAGTGGTTGAGAGCGTACTGCCTAAAGAGGGTAAGCTACGTGTCTCCTACAACGTCAGTCTTGCGCTATCTCTCCCGGATCTATCGGACTATAATCTCATGAATGCCAAGGAGAAGCTCGAATATGAGCGACTGGCAGGCAGATACCGTGCTAAGGGTCCTTATGAGGATCAGGATGCATTGGATGAACTCTATTACAGACGACTCTCGGAAGTGCGGCGTGGTGTAGATACCTATTGGCTCTCACAGCCGCTTCGTACCGCATTATCTCCGTCACACTATCTGTATCTGGACGGTGGATCCGGGGAGATGCTCTACGGTGTGGGACTATCCTATGGCGGAGAGAGAGGGGTGATGAAGGGTTCGATGAGAGACAATATGGGTGCCAACCTCATGCTCCGGTACCGCACAAGCCGTTTCATACTCTCCAACGATCTCAGCATCGACAGAGGCAATGCAAATCATGAGCCGGTACCTTTCAACCTCTTTGCCCGTGCCAATCCATACTATAGGATGACCGATGAGGGGGGAGAGCCGACACCACTCCTCGAGCCACTTGAGGTGAGTGGCACTCCTATATACAACCCCCTCTACATCTATACCATTCCGGTCTCTCATACCACCCGAGACTTCAGCGTCAGAGACAACTTTGACTTTCTCTGGAGGATCTATCACACCCTGCAAATGCGAGGAAGGATAGCGATGACCCGATCTGTTGCTAAGGATGAAGCATACCGTTCTCCCCTTCATCCGGACTTCATAGGGATGGATCGCAAGGGGTCCTACCACTATCTCTCGTCTGAGGCACTCAGATACCAAGCTGATCTTACACTATCCTACGGTAAGTTATGGAGAGAGTTCCATAGGATACACCTTCTCGGAGGATGGTCAGCCATGGATCGATCGCTAAGGGAAAGCGGATACGATGTGTCGGGATTCGTGAATGACCTGCACCGGAGCCCCAACTTTGCGCAAGGATTTGCCGAGGGCGACAAGCCGATCTATCGCCATCAGCCAAGTAGGAGCATGAGTTTTTTCCTCAATGCTAATTACTCCTTCAAGCAGCGCTACCTACTGGATGCCGGAATACGACTGGACGGATCTTCGCTCTTTGGGCGGAAAAGGACCTTCACAGATACCTGGACGGTGGGGATCGGATGGAATATCCACCTAGAGCCATGGATGCATCTGCCACATGTATCTCTCCTGAAGCTGCGTGCCTCCGTAGGCAATCCCGGGAGCCAGAACTTCGATGCCTATCTCTCTACAGGTACCTACCGCTACATCACTCGGCGGAGCAATCCCTATGGCGACGGAGTACTGATAGACCGCTTTGCAAATGATGAGCTGGAGTGGCAGAAGACCCTTGATCACAATATCGGGGCGGACTTGAGCATGTGGGATAGGAGAGTGCGACTGACCGTTGACTGCTACTATAAGGTCACGGATCCTCTACTCGTCCGTATCCCCCGTCCCTCCTCCATAGGTAGAGAAGAGGTCTACACGAACCTCGGTGGGCAGGTCTCCCAAGGGCTGAATGCACAGCTCTCCATAGATGCACTTAAGGGAAACGAATATCTGCTCAACCTCCATGGTACCTATCATCACGGATCCTCAAAGTATAGAGAGATCGGTAAGAGTCTCGACTTCATGAATAGGAAGGAGCCCGAGACTTCCTTGCGTAGATATTACGAAGGTGGGAGTCCGGACGATATGTGGGCAGTTCCCTCCCTAGGCATTGATCCTGCTACCGGCAGAGAGGTATTCCTACGAAGGAATGGAAGCCATACCTTCACCTACGATGTGAGGGATGCGGTAGTCGTCGGTAGCTCCGCACCGAAGGCTGAGGGAATTGCAGGCTTTACGGTCGTCTATAAGCGTCTCTCACTGCACGCCAATCTGCGCTACAGGATCGGGGGAAAGGCTTTTGCCACCGCACTGCACTCGAAGGTGGAGAACATCACGGAAGAGGAGATGTACTACAACGTAGATCGCAGGGCTTTGTACGATCGATGGAAGCAGCCCGGAGATCGCGCCAAGTTCAAAGCCATTGATCAGTTCGATAGCACGCCGCTTTCCTCCAGATTCATCATCGATGACAGCAGCCTCAGCGGTGAGTCCATGAGTATCAGCTATGACTCTTCGCCCAAAGCACTCAAGAGATGGGGCATAGAGGGTATATCTGCTTCGTTCTACGCCAACGATCTTTTCCGACTGTCACACTATCGTAACGAAAGAGGTATTGAATATCCCTATGCAAGAAGCTTTACACTCTCTCTCGGTATAAGAATGTAACTCCAACCCTCCGCCCCCATGAATCGATTCCGAACCTTCTGTCTGTTTCTATCAAGTACTCTCTTCATCAATACAGTCACTACATCCTGTACCAAATGGCTTGAGGTAAAGTCTGATGACAGGGTACTCGAAAGTGAGCTCTACAGCACTCCGCAGGGATTTGCCACGGCTCTCAACGGGCTTTATCTGGGATTGGCTGAAAATGATCTCTACGGTCAGAAGCTCACTGCCACCACTTTCGACATACTGGCTCAGTACTATGTCACCACTGATGCGAATAATACCCACACCTACCGCGGACTTGGAAACTATGATAAGGAGGCACTGAATCGTGAGCTCTCAGGTATCTGGAAGAGTGCGTATACACTGATCGCCAATGACAATAGATTCCTAGAGTACCTGGACAGCGAATATGCAAACGTTCTGGCTCCCGAAGCAAGAGTCGGTATGATGGCGCAGGCTCTAGGGCTCAGAGCACTGCTGCACTTTGAACTCTTCACTATCTGGGACGATATTCCCTATGAGACCACTTCGGCACCTGTGGTACAGGAGATACTTCCTCAGGATAGTGTAGCCAAGTTGATCCTTCGAGATCTGGGGAGAGCCGAGAGACTTTGCATGGAACATCCGACTACCGAGGGTATCTCGTCCCTACGTATCAGCCTCCTCTCTCTACGGGCTCTGACTGCGCGAGTGGCACTGTATGTCGGAGACAAGGAGATGGCTCTACGGTATGCACGGATGGTTGTGGAGGAAGCTCCTCCCCATTTTCACCTTGCCACTCGAGCAGAGGTGACCGGCGAGGGTAGAACCGGGTCGGTAGGTCGCAATGCCGAAGATCGTGTCTTCTCCTCCGAGATACTCTTCGGCGTCTACCACTCACGCCGAACTGAGGATATATACCATGCTTTCTTCTCTCCTAGGGCAGACTCCCGCAAGCTCTTACACCTCACGGCAGCGGGATTGCGCTCCCTCTATCCCTACGAACAGGATCTCAGACTCTACCGATGGCAGTACCTCAGCAATGCCCAAGGAGAAAGAGATCCCTACCTTGTACTCTATGGAGAGGTGTCGGACAACGGATCGGGGTCTGCCTATCTTATCCCGGTCATCCGACTATCCGAGATGTACCTCATCATCGCAGAGTGCGAGCAGAGTGTCCGGGAGCTTAACCTCCTCCGCACGGCTCGCAAGATACCCCAACTCCAAGTCCATGAAACCTTCTCAATGGATAAGTTGACAGAGGAGTATGCTAGGGAGTTTGCGGGTGAAGGACAGCTCTTCCGGTACTACAAAAGACGTGGCATTAAGGAGATTCCTATACTGCATACACCCGGTCACAAGCCGGCAGTCGTTCCCGAATACTTATACCATCCATCCCTTCCGAGCCATGAAGTATATCCGCGGCACTAGTGCCACCATACTATTGACCCTTCTGATCGTTGCCTGCAGAGGGGAATTGATGCCCTACGAAGGACGAAACGGAGTCTATCTGGGGGTTCAATCCAACGTATCCGATGTCGCCTTTGCACTCACTACAGCCACAGATACCACCTTGCGGATACCTGTGAGACTGATAGGTATGCCCACAGACCGCGATAGAGATATATACTTCAGCGTGATGCCTGACGGGGAAATCTCTGATACTCCCATCGAAGGGGAAGATTGGATCGCTCCCAAGACCGTCATCCTTCCTGCAGGTGAAGTAGAGACCTCTATCGACATTAAGCTCATCAGGTCTGAGAGAGTGAAGAGACATGACCTATCCCTATCACTAATACTGCACCCCGGTCCGGAACTGGAAACCCCTGTGCCTTGGAGCTACGGATCGGCATATTCCGGCGATAGCATCAATCTCCTCAGGCATACCATCCGATTCAGCGACAGATGGGTAAAGCTGCCGGGCTTCAATGAATACTTTCTGGGGCCATGGTCGGAAAAGAAGAACAGACTCATCTGCTCACTGGCGGGACTTACACTTGCCGACTTCAAGGAGAAGATGCCCCCGACAAAAGCTAAGGCCCTCGGCATCCTTCTGGATCAATATCTCAAGCGAATGAAAGCGGAGGGGCATACCGTCTATGAAGACGCCACAGAGCCCCCAAATCGTCAAGTAGAGATGGTCTCCGGGAAGGGGATATACTATTAATCACGATTCAGACAGACATCCATGAAGATAAACCTATACTTAGACCTCTCTCTGCCACTCCTGATCCTCGTCTTACTTAGCGGATGCTACGGGGACAAGGGCAACTACAGGTATGAGGAGATCAATGAAGTGTCCATCGGAGAGCAGGGGTTTGAAGAAAAACGGATACTTCGGGCAGATGTGGACTCCCTTCTGATCACTCCGGAGATCCGAAGCACACTCTCCGACCCGACATCATATACCTATGAATGGGTAGCAGTAAGCAGAAATAGGCACCCCGGCAAACGAACTATCCTCGGCACCCGAAGAGATCTGCGGATCTTGCTGAAGCTCCCTGCCGACACCTACACACTCCTCCTCAAAGTAAGAGACAAAAGTACGGGAATCGTCTACAGCCGTGGAGGCGAACTGGAGGTCAGGGGCATCTACTCCACCGGATGGCTGATACTGGGCGAGACTTCGGAGGGGATCGCACGCTTGGACATGCTCTCCATCAGCTCCGACACCCTCCATCTCAGTGACATCCTCAAGGCGGGTCTGGTGCACCGGAGTCCCACACGCATATGGGTGGACAATAGTACCGATGGTTACTCTCCCTGGGTCTATCTCTGTACATCGGGCGATACCTATCTCTATGAACGCAACGAGCTGCAGGATGCTCAGCCTCTGACGCTCTATGAACCCTCCCTCATGACCTATACCAATAGAGTCTCGGTAACGGATATCGGTAGGATACGGCACAAGAGAGCCATCCTCATCACGCGCTCTCCCTCCGGCGTTCACAGGTGCTATATCACCGCGCACATGGATGAAGGAGAGATGGGCATCCCTTGCAATTACTACTACGACTACAGCTCAGCCAAGTACACACTCTTTGACATAGGTCCCGAAGCGGCACTCAACCACACCGGAGAGGAGGTCTCTGCAGGTGCCATCAACTCCTTCATCCTCTTCAACGAGAGCGCCAAAGAGTTCTGCTACACCCATGCGATGCGCAACGTCATGGTTCCTCTGGCAGACAACGGCTCGGATGATCCCTTTCGATGGGATACCAAGAAGGACTTTCCGCCCCACGGACTGGAGCAAGTCCGAGCGATCAACTCCTCCTTTGCCAAGGGGCAGAGCGCCTTTATCATGCGGGATTCGGTCACCGATACCTGCTATCTCTACACATTTACGATCACGCGGCAGGGAGGCTTTGCCCCCAAGGGAGGTCGCTATCCGCTCCTTGGCGGTGCTGCGGAGATCGCTCGGAGTAGCGGTATTTGTCTATCTGCCCGGCAGGGTCATTTGATCTATGCCCTCAACTCTCCCGGGGGAGTGCTCCTCAAGGGATACACCTTCCGCTCGGGTCAGGGCACTTCTCCCGTTACCCTCGCCACTCTTCCCGGAGAGGAGGTAACCCTTCTGTACGCCGACACAGAGTCTCCGGATAGGGGATCCGACTCCTTCTATCTCTGCACATGGAGTATGGGAGCGGGCGGCGTGATCCGCAAATACAGTGTGGCGGATGACCCTGATCGGATCACATTGATTGCATCCACGGTGTGGACGGGATTTCCCAAAGTGGTCAGCATGTGCTACAAGAGCTTCTAACATTTAATTCAAACCAATAGATTCATTCGTTATGACAACTTCATTCCTGCGGAGTATCCTGCCTTTCATGGCACTCACACTTACCCTCTGCACCCTCTCCTGTAAGGAGAAGGAAAAGCCCGAAGAGATTTACGAGATATCCTTTGCCCCCGGACAGAGCGGCAAAGTGACCCTCACCGATGCCGGCATCAAGGAGATGAGCATTAAGCTGAAAACTCGTGCCCGCAAAGAGATGCTAGAGGTCTCACAGTCCGATCCTCAGCAGTGGGCTACGCTGATTGTCAAGAAAGCAGACGAGCTACTCCTTACCGCAGCACCCAATGAGACGGCCTCTGAGCGATCTGTAAGCTTCACCATCGCCACGGGACGCAAGACCTTCTCGCCTCGCATCACGCTGATCGTCACTCAGTCTGCCATGGAGAAGTATAACCTCGCCCTAGCCGACCCAAAGGATGCCACGGTTACTCTGCAGCAGAGCGGAGAGATGAAGTATACCGTCAAGCTAACCACAACTGCTCCGAAGGAGAAGATCGAGCTGCTCACACCCTCTGAGGCGAGCTGGCTGACTGCCACGATGGAGAGTGCCGAAGCGCTCACTCTCAGTGCCTCACCCAACGAGACCACAGAGGACCGTACCACCACAGTGACCCTAAAGACCAAAGGTGCCGAGCTGCAGGTCAAGGTGACTCAGGAAGGCAAGGACGCTCCGGGGCGTACTCTCTCCATCTCATGCCCGGACATCCCCGAACAGTGGGGATCGTACAGCTACATGGGTGATAATAGTCAGAAGGAGATCGCTATCACAGTGACCACTGATGCACGACACTGGCAAGCCAAGACTGCCAATATGGTGGGCGAAGGTGACGGTTCGGACTGGATCATCCTGAAGAATAGGAGTGGCAAGAGTGGCGAGCTGCTCAGCTTCCATCTCACACCCAACACCACGGAGATGAGGTCGGGGACCATCACGATCTCCGCAGGAGATGCACCCGAAATCACCATCTACGTTAACCAGATGCCCGGAGAGGTCGATGCCACCGAATATAAGCTCTACACCGATCAGTCCCATACCAAGCCCTACGCCAATGGTACTACCCTGACCGTCAAGGCGAAGTACGACACCCCGCGCGACCGGAGCATCCGCATGTACCCCGTGACCAACGGCGGCATCATCGTCAAGGTATGCACCCCGGGTACCACGACTGCTGTGGAAGAGTCAACGGCTTGGCTCACCGGATCCGGCAACAAGGAGATCCTCAACATCCACGTCAAGCAAGACAACGCTACAGGTAAGGAGCGAAAGCTCGATGTCGTAATCCTCTCAACCGGCGGAAAAGAACTCTTCCGAATCCCCGTGGTACAGCCCGCATGACCCACTCCGATCCCTTCCTCCCTGATCGAGTACTCAATCCGTTTCGACCGAGTACTCAATCCAATTCGACCGAGTACTCAATCCATTTCGACCGAGTACTCAATCCAATTCGACCGAGTACTCAATCCAATTCGACCGAGTACTCAATCCAATTCGACCGAGT
>X289_Eastern_Grey_Kangaroo__coassemble_91_pt1 | contig 74091 bp, 59 predicted proteins | sample X289_Eastern_Grey_Kangaroo__metabat2_low_PE_002 | metagenome-assembled genome bin X289_Eastern_Grey_Kangaroo
GCAAGAGGTTGTTCAAAGCAGCTCTGAACATAGACTATCTCAAAAAACTACTAAAGATTTGATGCGGTTGCCCTGGGGAAGGGTGTTGAATTCTGCTTGTATCAAAGAATTTTGTACTTTTGCATCGATACTTCGGGGCGTATCCCTTTTGTGTCAGCAAATTATTTCATCGCGGTAGTAGCTCAGTTGGTAGAGCGTCGGCTTCCCAAGCCGAAGGTCACGGGTTCGAACCCCGCCTACCGCTCTTTTTTACTCATCCAACCAGTATGAAGAGCGCTTATCTACCACCCAAATGGCTAGAGAAGCGTTCTTTTTGGTATGAGTATTAGCGGAGAATTCACGGGAACCTGAAACATTTATGATGGACGACGAACATAAAGGAGAAGAGATAGACTCTCCCACTTCACTTCAGAGCGAAGGAGCTAGGAGAGAGGGTAGGTACAGCTATATACTCACCGGGATGTATAAGTCCTGGTTCCTCTCCTATGCCTCGTACGTCATTCTCGAAAGGGCGGTGCCTCACATTATTGATGGACTGAAACCTGTACAGCGTAGGATCCTCTACACTATGTCGCAGATGGATGACAGGCTCATCAAGGTGGCAAATATCGTGGGATATACAATGCAGCTTCACCCTCATGGGGATGCCAGTATCGGGGATGCTCTTGTGCAATTGGGACAGAAAAAGCTCCTGGTGGATACACAAGGTAACTGGGGAAATGTCTTGACGGGAGATGGCGCAGCAGCACCGCGATATATCGAAGCGCGACTGCATCCCTTCGCGAAGAAAGTCCTCTTCAGCCCTAAGATTACACCCTACAAGCCTTCATATGATGGCGCTAATAAGGAACCTGTTTTCCTTCCGGTGAAGTTTCCCCTCCTTTTGGCTCAAGGTGCTGAGGGTATTGCTGTGGGGCTCTCCTCGAAGATCCTTCCTCACAATGTAATAGAAATATTGGATGCCTGCATAGCGGCGCTGAAGAGTGAGGAATTTGAACTCTTTCCTGACTTTTCGACCGGAGGATTGATCGATGTGTCCCGCTATAATGATGGAAAACGTGGGGGTAATGTCCGTGTGCGTGCCAATATCGTGAAGAAGGATAGCAAGACCTTGGTGATCAATGAGATTCCGTATTCTCGTACCACGACATCTCTGATAGACTCCATCCTGAAAGCTAATGACAAGGGCAAAATCAGGATCAAGAAGATCAACGATAAGACAGCTGAGGAAGCGAGCATTGAGATCCAACTGGCTCCCGGAACCTCTTCAGATAAGTCTATAGATGCGCTGTATGCCTTTACGGACTGTGAGATCAGCATCTCTCCCAACTGTTGCGTCATCCGAGATGACCAACCAGTAATGATAGGCGTGTCTGATGTGGTGCAAGACAATGTGGATCGGACCATGGAGTATCTCCGTGAAGAGCTTGAGATACAGTTGAACGAACTAGAAGAGCAACATCTCACGATATCTCTGGAACAATATTTCATCACGCGTCGTATATATAAGGATACGGAATTTGAGGAGGCTAAGAATATTACAGTTGTACTCACTCATATCCGTAGTCGACTGTCTGATGTCTTGGAAAAGATGATCCGACCCGTGACTCAAGAGGATCTCAAGGCTCTCTTGGAGATTAGGATGGCACGTATCCTGAAATTTAATGAGGAGAAGAGTCAGAAAGAGCTCCTGAGTCTGGAAAAAGCTATGGATGCCATCCGAAAAGATCTGAGCGATATCCGTGGGTATACTATTAGATGGTACGAAGGTCTGAAGAGTGATCTGGATGGGAAATTTCCCCGTAAAACCAGGTTGCAGAACTTTGATACGATTCAGGCTGCCAAGGTGGTAGAGAAGAACGAAAAGCTCTATGTGAATAGAGCTGAGGGTTTCATTGGAACCTCGCTGAAGAAGGATGAGTATGTGGGGCCCGTTTCTGAGATCGATGAAGTGATAGTTTTCTTTAGAAACGGTGGCTATTTGGTTACTAAAGTCTCTGATAAGGCGTTCGTAGGCAAGGACATCATCCATGTGGCTCGCTTTGTGCGCAATGACAAGAGGACGATCTACAATGCTATATACAGGGATGGCAAAGGGGGAACCTCCTATATCAAGCGATTCAGTGTGACATCCATTACTCGAGATAAGGAGTATGATCTGACCAAAGGTACTCCGGGAAGTAGGGTATTGTATTTCACTGCAAACTCTAATGGGGAAGCGGAGACTGTGAAGGTAGTTCTGAAGCCGAAGCCTAAGCAGAGACAGCTGGTATTCGAGAAGGACTTCAGCGAGATTCTGATCAAGGGTCGTGGGGCTCAAGGAAACATTTTGACCAAAGCAGACGTCTTCAAAATATCCTTGAAGGAGAAGGGACTTTCAACTTTAGGGGGCAGAGAGGTTTGGTTTGACTCCGATGTCTATAGGCTCAACTATGACGGTCGGGGTGACTATCTGGGTGAGTTCGGTGCAGAGGATCTAGTCCTGGTGATGCTTCAGAACGGGGATGTATATACGACCTCCTTTAGCGAATCCACCCATTTTGAGCACAATATCTTTGCCATAGAGAAGTATGATCATAAGAAGGTGTGGACCTTGATCTACTACGACAAGGAGCAAGGGTACACTTATATAAAGAGATTTAGGATTGAACCCGGTAAAGGTGAAAACTTCCTTGGTGCTGAGGGCAATGAGATTCTCCTGCTCACGGATGAGAAGTACCCAAAGTTTGAAGTTTCGTTTAAGGAGGAGGATGCTCACAGACTTCCCATTGTCATCGAAGCTGAAGACTTCATTGCCATTAAAGGCATCAGAGCTAAGGGGAAACGTCTGAGCAACTATAAAGTTGGGGATCTTGAAGAGCTGGATCCATCGAGAAGTTCTGCGGATGAAGAGGTCTCAGAATCGGATGAGGATACTCATGAGGATGCAGACTCGGATGACTTCGATGATACCAACCGTTTAATTGAAGAGGCTACCGGTATCGGTCGCTTAAAGTTCGATGAAGGTGAGGATGAATAGGTTTGTAGCTACTTTATCAGGATTATTACTGCTGACTTCGCTACTTCAAGCCCAAGAGACCAAGGGAAATTGGTGGGATAGCCTGTGGCAAAGGACCGAGAGATACGTCAGGGGGGACGACTTTAGCATGCCGGACACCCTCCGTATGACACACAGTCAGCTCTTAGGTTCCGTAGGTCTCATGGGGCTTAAGGATACCTATCTTACCCCCATTTCCCATCGCGGTACCGTTTTGGGGCTTATGAAGACCAATGACTATCCCTCTAAAGATGGACATCATTATCATCTTTTGTCGGAATGGGATCTTGGCTTGGGGATACTAAAAAATCCGGCGAATCAGACTAAAATACACGCCATCTCCTTTGATTTTTTGTTGGGTCCGGTATGGAATCTTTACGATAAGAAAGGGTTTTCGGTAGATGTGGGTGCCATGTGGGATAGTTATCTGAATGGAGCGTATAAGAGTTCTAACTCAAATAACGTCTTCAATGGTCAGCTGGCCACCGGGGGAGATCTCCTATGTCGTTTGAGATATAGCATACCCTGGGACTCTTTCCCGATTTATGTTCACTTGACCGGCAAAGTTTCCATGCTTCACTTGGGGTATGCTCCTAGGTATGGACAGCCCTACTATGATTATATCTCAGGTGAAAATCGTGGCAAGGTCGACATCTTGGCGCTTCATCCTTTCAACCATCAAAGGATTAGGAGTAGATTGATGTTTGACCTTCCTATTCATAATAGCATTGTCTCTCTGGGGATTGAGCATAAATATCTGGTCAATAAAGCAGCTGACAACCCTACTGATTCCGGCTCTATCTCCTTTGTCTTAGGTATATCCTACGATTCATTCATCATTTCGGGCAGGAGGATCATGCGTTCTGAATCCCTTAGCAATAGCTTTTATCGATGAAAAGATTGATCCTGGCTCTCCTTATGATCCCCTTGTGGGTATCATGCATTCCTCAGACTCCTGTAGATAATGACCCTAAAGCAAACTTTGAGGCTCTCTGGAGTATCATCAACGAACGATATTGCTACTTGGAAGAGAAGGATGTGGATTGGGACTCTGTACATGATCGCTACTCTAAACTGATCGACTCCGGGAAGTATAATGACAACTTTGCTCTCTTCTACCTCATGAATAGGATGTTGAATGAACTCAAAGATGGGCATGTCAATCTGATATCCTCCTTTGATATCGGACGGTATGACGCATGGGATGACGATACGAAGGGACTAAATGTTTATGCACGAAGGAAATACCTTGGACCTAACCCCCTGATTTCCGGTGGAATGCGCTATAATGTTCTGCAACTAAAGGATAAGACCACTATCGGGTATGTCGTCTACAGTAGCTTTTCCAACTCTCTTGGGGATATGAACTTTATCCTCAAACTCTTTGAAAACTGCTCCGCCATCATCCTGGATGTGCGTGGAAATGGAGGCGGATTGGCGACAGGTGCCGAGAAGTTAGTCTCCTACTTCATTGATGAACGTAAGCTGGTAGGCTATACCACCTACAAGTTAAGTGCTCAACGCAACCACTTCTCGGATCCGAAGCCCCTTTACGTCACTCCTAATGAGGGACCTCGATGGACGAAGAAGCCCCTTATCATCCTACAGGATCAGGGATGCTACAGCTCTTGCAATGACTTCCTGTCCAAGATCAGGGTCGCTCCCAACGCCATTACTATCGGACTTCGTTCCGGAGGGGGTGGGGGAATGCCGGCTTCTTCTGAGCTTCCCAATGGTTGGAGGGTACGTTACTCAGCCGTGAAAAGTCTGGACTTCAACAAAAAAAGCATCGAGGAGGGAATAGATCCTACCATCAAGCAATCATTACCCGGATATGATGTGGATCCGGGTGCTGACGATCTGATATTTCTCAGGGCAATCCATTACATCATATCTAATTCAAATAAGGAATCTAAGTCATGACTGAAGACAATAAACTCGCTATAGAACAGGACATCGTAAGGATGCTGAAAACAGTATACGACCCCGAAATTCCGGTGAATGTATACGATCTCGGTATGATTTACGAGATTGATGTACATGACAATGCTGACGTAGACGTGACGATGACACTCACTGCACCCAACTGTCCCGCTGCCGACTTTATCGTTGAGGATGTGAAGATGAAGGTGGAGGCGGTGAAAGGTGTCGGGCAAGTCTCTATCCACTTGACTTTTGAGCCTATGTGGAATAGGAGCATGATGAGTGAAGAAGCACTTGTGGAGCTGGGATTCCTATAAAGTTTGTCAGTGAAGCAAGGTAAGGTTTATTTCGTCTCTGACGTCCATCTGGGCTCCCGTTATCATTCTGATCCGATGGAGGTAGAGAGACGATTTGCTCGTTGGCTCTTAAGTATTGAACCGGATGCAGCTGCCCTTTACCTGGTGGGGGACATCTTTGACTACTGGTTTGAGTACAAGCATGTAGTTCCCAGAGGTCATACTAGATTCCTGGGAGCGTTAGCTACACTCTCTGATGCAGGAGTTGAGATTCATTTCTTTACGGGAAACCATGACATTTGGCTCAAAGACTACCTGACACGTGAAGCTCATGTCATTATCCATCGTGAACCCTATGAGATGACTCTGAACGGCACCACCTTTTTCATTGCACATGGTGATGAGTTTGACTACCGCAAGAGATCATTCAGACTCCTGAGGAGAATATTTCACAATCGACTCTGCCAAACTCTCTATGGGTCCATACATCCCAGATGGACTGTAGGGTTGGCTCACTCTTGGTCTCTGAGTAGTAGGAGAAAAGGATTGAAGAGTGGTGTCCCGGACTACCAAGGTGAGGCTGAAGAGTATCTAGTTCGATTTGCCAAGTCTGAGTTGGCTCGAAGATCCACACCCATTCACTATTTTATATTTGGTCACAGACATATACTTCTTGACCTTATGCTCACACGAGAGTCCAGAATCATCATTCTCGGTGACTGGTTACGCTACGATTCCTACGCTGTATGGGATGGAGCTCAAATGGAACTGCATTCCCTCCGGGAGGGGGAATGAATCAGAATAAGGATGCCATAATCCCATCTGAGACATCAATGCCCTCCAAGGTCAAAGCATATCTATCACCTATTCTTTGTATTAAACCTTGCCGGAGATATTCCTCCAGCTTCCGCATGATACGAGTCACATCATCGGACTTATAATTCTCTTCCAAATACTTTTTATCCAAACCCTCAATAGTCCTGAGAGATGTCAGTATATATTCTTCCAGATCTATTTGATAGGTACGGTACTCGTATCTCCTTATCAGAAATCCTGAAGTAGTCAGACTCCTAATGTATCCCTTGAGATCCGGAGGATTGTAGGATCTCCATCTTCCTTCCAGGCTATGGGCTCCGGGACCCAATCCCAGGTAGTCCACACCTTTCCAGTATGAGCTATTATGCTTGGATCTCATTCCGGGTAGAGCATAGTTGGATATCTCATACTGCTCATAGCCATTGTCAAGGAGTGTGCGACTAATCAGATGAGACATCTCCAGGCTTATTTCCTCATCTATCTCCTTCAGTTCACCCTTCTCCTTTCGCTTACCGAATAGTGTATCGGGTTCTACTATTAAGTGATATGTAGAGATGTGTTCCGGGGAATAGCTCAACAATGTATCCAGATCCCTTTCGAGATCCTTCACGGAGGTTCCGGGAATGCTATAGATCAGATCCAAGGATATATTGTCTGCTCCTGCATCTCTCAAGTTTCCAAGGAGTTCATGAGTCTGATCCACTGTGTGCCTTCTGCCCAAATATTGCAGCACTTTATCATCAAAGCTTTGAACTCCTACACTGAATCTGTTGATTCCCAGTTCCAAAAGATTATTCAATTTCAGGCTGTCGACATCCCCCGGGTTGCACTCAATGGAGATCTCTGCATTTGGAAGTACATTGTACATGGACCGAAGACCATTTAGGATCCCGGATAACTGACTGATAGTAAGCAGACTGGGGGTACCGCCTCCGAGATAGATCGTCTCAACCTCCTTATCCTGAAGGGTGTAGGCACGCGCCGGCATCTCTGCTTCAAGGGCAGAGACGTAGGCATCCGTATAGTCTGTGAGCGTGGTGGAGTAAAAGTCGCAGTAGAAGCACTTCCTTACACAAAACGGGACATGTACGTATATTCCTGCCACACCTGAGACTATTTCACATCCTTCAGCTCCACGAGCTTATTCACGATTGCATAGATCGTCAGACCGGCAGGAGAGTGTATTTGCAACTTCTTTGCGATATTACGGCGGTGAGTGATGACTGTGTGAGTGGATAGGTATAGTTCGGCAGCTATCTCCTTGTTGGTTAATCCCTTGACCACACCGATGACAATATCCTTCTCCCGGGGTGTAAGGGCTTGCTCGCCCTCCTCCTCATCACCCGAGACAGTTCCGATACTCAGATACTTCTCTACCGTTTCAGCTATTACAGACTCTGAATCTGTGATGGAGATATTCCCGTCATAATGCTTGGACATCTTCTCATCAAAGGCATTGAAGCAAACCGCCACAAATTTTACTCCATTTCCAATGCTGTCCTCTCGTACATTCCGAACGTCCACTCCTCCAATGATATTGGGACTCACCAAAACGGTATCGGGTCTGAAAGCATGGATGCTCTCATAGATGCCAAAGGGATCCTCACACACTTTACACTCTACCATGCTCCCCAATTTCTGTACTAGGATCCCCTGAAGCATCTTGGAGAGGGGAAGGGTAGGGAGAGATACAAGTATTCTATTAGGTGATTGCATTGTGATCTATTTGCGGTCGGAAAGTTGCTTTTCCAGAAGTTCTGTGGCAGGGACGAACACATTGTCCTCCACCAGATTATGATCCTTCAATTCATTTTCGCAGGAGAAGAGATCATACAGTACACTATTAAGTTGATAGTCACTCGGAGCCGGATAGTACTTGATGAGGATGTTTTTCAACTCCATGATCTTCATCTCCACTTGGTCATGCCTCTTCTTGAATATCCCTATGGAGTATTTGGCAGGTTTTGTCCCGCTGAGGAGTTCCTGTACATAGGGGAATACCACTTTATCTTCATACTGCATATGCTTACGTACCTCCTCCACATATTCATCGAAGAAGCGTTGGATGACGATCCGCACATCTTCGGGACATGCGTGGGTAGCAGCTGAAAGCTTGGTACGAATCGCCGGGAGTCTGAAATCCAGGAAGTAGCTATGAGAGTTGCGTAGATAGTTTATGATATCCGGGACATGTACGGCTCTCAATTCGGATTCTGTCAGCTCCCCTTTGTAGAGGATGTAGTGCACAATCTGAAGGAAGGTATTGAGATCAACATTGTTCTCCTCACAGATCTCTCTGATACTCTTCTCACCGACACCCAACGGGATATCGAATCTGAAGAGCAAGAGCAGCATACTGTAATTCTCACTCAGTAGCTCGCTCACTTTCGTATTGGGGTTATATCTACGGATATTCATCTTTCTAAGTACTGGTAGATTGATTTACAAATATAAGAATTAGGTTAACTCAGCTCAATCCAAACATTTAGGTAGCTCTAAGGGGTACAAATAGACATTAATGGGTATTGACCTCAGGTAGGGTGGGGAGTACCTTTGTTATCGAAATAGTAACTCTTGCATCGCTGTTGCGAGCACCGCCATTGAAGAACTACCTATATGAAGTGATAATAAGCAATATTCGATTTTGAATGGAGTTAGAGCTATCTCGTGAGAGATGGCTCTTTTTCTTTTAGTCCATGGAGTAGTCATAATTAAATATCATGCTTGGAGAGGATTATCCTCAACTCTGTCAGGTTCCACTTCTTCATCATGGGACCCAACTCTTCCCTAAATATCCTCTCCCGACCTCGGCAGTAGGAGAGTGCTATACTGCTGGGACAGTGAATGAGGATAACTTCATCCTGACTGAGTGAGAGGGCAACTCCCAAGGACTTAAGCTTCTGATCTGAAAGGATCTCTTCGCGACATCTCTGGAGGTCACGTTCCATAAAAATGCGTCGAAGCAGGGGAAGCTCTTCTGAAGCCCTACCCAACATTCGATCCACCTTTTCAGACTTCGATCTCTTCACTATATTTCCTTGAAGCTGCCTCTCTCTGCTCGAAAGATAGAGTAGTGATCCGTGGGAAGCTGAGACAGGATCTGATCCAGATATTTGCGGTTTGTATCTGTCATGAAGATCTGCCCAAATTCCTCTCCTGCCACCAGCTGAACGATCCGATCCACCCGATGAGAGTCAAGCTTGTCAAAGACATCATCGAGCAGAAGCAGGGGGGTAATTCGCGGATACAGGGCTGAGAGCATATTGAACTGCGCAAATTTTAGCGCTACTAGGAATGTCTTGTTTTGACCCTGAGACCCCACTTTTCGTATGAGCACATCTCCCAAGAGCATCTCGAGATCATCTCTATGGGGTCCTAGCGTGGTGTATCCGAGCGTCAAATCCTTCGACAAAGAATCCTCCCACTCACTCATAATGCTCTCTTCACTAGGTAGTTCTGACGCAAAGGAGTGCGAATACCGCAGGCGCACATCGTCGCTGTCCGGAGCGATATTGGCATAATATCGCTGGAAAAGAGGGATCAGCTCCTCAAGCCATCCCTTGCGTCTCGAGATGATCTCCACCGCCAAGGATGCCATCTGCCCATCCACAATCCTGAGCAATCCTCGGTCCAGACCAAACTGCTTGAGCATACTATTGCGTTGCTCCAGGAGTCTCTTGTATCTGATCAGTGCCGAAATATAGGGGCTGGAAGCCTGAGAGATGTTCATGTCCATGAATTTCCTCCTCTCATCGCTGCCCCCCTTAATGAGTTCAAAGTCCGAAGGGGAAGTCATCACCAGAGGAAAGGCGCCGATATGGGTGGAGATCTTCTTGTAGGGCTTTTTGTTCCTCTTCAGCACCTTAGACTTTCCACGCTGTATCCCGCAAAATATCTTTTCAGTCTGATCATCCATCTGATAGACTCCCTCCAGCACGGATATGTCACTACCATCACGTATCAGCATACTATCCGGCAGATAGACGTAGCTGCGAGCAAAGGATAGGAAGAATATACTATCCAGCAGATTCGTCTTCCCCATACCATTGGATCCTATGATGCAGTTTAGCTTATCCGAAAAGTGCAGGTGAGCAGACTCTATATTCTTATAGTTGTTGATATTCAGCTCCTTTAAGATCATAAAAAGTAGGGAAGATTAGAGTGAGGGCAGATGCTGAACGGCGTCGCGATAACCCTCCATCATTCGTCGGACGATCTCCCGGACCGGAAGAAGTTCATGGATATTGGCGCTGACCTGACCTATCTCCAACTCTCCCTCGACAAGATCTCCCTCAAAGATGCCTTTTTTGGCGCGCCCTCTGCCGAGAATCTCGCGGAGCTCTTCCTTCGTAGCACCTCTGTCTTCAGCCTCCTCAACGCGACCTCTCCAGTCATTTGCAGATAGTCGAGTGGGGACTACTTTTTTCAGTAAAAGCTTGGTACCCCCCTCATCCAGCGCCAAGGAGTGCTCTTTAAAGCTGACGTGAGCAGAACTTTCCTCAGATAGTGCAAAAGCAGTACCCACCTGGACTCCCTCAGCCCCCAGACACATTGAAGCTGCCAAGGTGCGACCATCATAGATGCCTCCCGCAGCTATGACAGGCGTAGAGACAGCTGCAGAGACGGCAGGGACGAGACAAAGGGTTGTAGTCTCCTCTCTACCATTGTGTCCGCCGGCCTCAAATCCCTCAGCCACAATAGCATCCACGCCGGCCTCCTCGCATTTGCGTGCAAACTTTGTGTTGCTGACCACGTGAGCGACTTTGATGCCATGTTCCTGAAGCTTAGAGGTCCAGGTCTTTGGATTACCGGCAGAGGTAAAGACAACGGGGACCTTTTCCTCTATAACAATCTCAATAAGTTTCTCAACCTCAGGGTATTGCATGGGTATATTGACACCAAATGGCTTGGATGTGGCGCTCTGAACCTTACGGATATGGTCACGCAGCGTCTCCGGATACATCGATCCAGCACCTATAAGTCCGAGTCCGCCGGCTTCACTCACAGCCGTAGCGAGTTCGTGTCCACTGCACCAGACCATACCGCCGGAGATGATAGGATATTGTATGCCGAAGAGTTTTGTGATTCGTGTAGACATCTTGGAATAATTCGATAAACAATGAATCAATAATTTGTGGCACAATGCATTAGGTAAAGGCGAAATCTGTGCCTTATGTCTATACAAAGATACGAATTTAGGCTCCAAAGAACTAAGACATTGAGAATCAATCAATTGAATATAATGCCTATTATGTTAAGTTCATCACACTATAATATAGACTGCTTAGAGTACGAAAAAGCTGGTAGGTCCCCTACTTACTCCAAAAGCATACAGGTGATGAAAGGTAGAGACCATGCACATGGTTGAGAGTGTGTGACAAACCACATTGAGTTACACCCCAATATGTGGAGAGTGACTTTCCTGTGAAAATCGACATCAACAATGGGTACAACAATTGATTTGGTCCTCAATTAAAGCTCCTTCTCTACCGGCTGAAAGTTCACTTGAAGTATACCTCAAAATTACCCCGCCTTTTTTCAAAAAGAAAGGCGGGGTAATCTAAAAATTAGTCGGACGTTTTTTTGAGAAAAAGGCGGGGTAATTTTTGAAGCTTCTAATTTGCTCCTTCTAAGAGTATTTCAAGTGGTCTGGCTCATTCGGCTTTGAGAATAACTATGGAAGGGATTATATTTGTCTCAGAGTAATGATTAAATGAATAATAATATGGGAAGAGCAACTACTAAAGCGGATTTGATAACCGCTGCCGGCGGACAATTCGACAAGATGTGGAACCTCATCGATGGAATGGATGAGGAACTGCAAGAGGGTTCGTTTGCTCAGGAGATGGCGACAAAGGGCAAAGAAGCGCACTGGAGAAGGGATAAGAACTTGCGCGATGTCCTTATCCATCTGTACGAATGGCATCAGTTGCTTTTGAAATGGGTTAAATCAAATCTGGATGGTGAGCGACGACCTTTTCTTCCCGAGCCGTATAATTGGAGAACCTACCTGGACATGAACATGGTCTTCTGGGAGAGGCATCAGGGTACATCTCTATCTGAGGCGAAAAGGATGCTGAAGAAAAGTCATCGTGAGGTGATAGCCCTCATAGAGACATTCACCAACGATGAGCTCTATGCCAAAGGAGTTTTCGATTGGACAGGCTCATCCACTCTGGGATCTTACTGTGTATCGGCAACTGCAAGCCATTACGATTGGGCAATAAAGAAGATAAAAGCTCATATAAAGACCTCCATGAAATAATCGAACGATCGCCTCTATAAGTAAATAAAGGTGATCGTTCATTATGGAGACGAGGGAAACCTCGGATAATAAGCGTGGGAATTAGACCAAAGAAAGGGCTAATCAGAGAAACTTTCAGCAATGTCAGCTCCAATTAGTGTCCCCTGCCGTATGCGGTGAGCTAACCCTATGCCATCCCGGATACCACCGGCAAGGTACAGTCCGGGATAAGACTTCTCCAACTCAGCTATCCGCTCAAGTCGTTCGCCTGAAGTGGCATCGTACTGGGGAATTGCTCGGGCATAGGATGTAAAGTGTATCATATCGGGCTTGATGGAGGGATCTATCTTCATCATATCGTAGAGTTCATGAAGTCCTATTTGGGTAATCTCCTCCCGGGAGAGCCCTTCAAATTCGGTGCTATTGCGTAAACCTCCCATGAAGAGGGTGAAGAGCCGACTATCATCAAAGGGGGTACGCCCCCTAAAGCATGAAGAGGGAAACAATATTCCCAGAACTTTTCTCTTCTCACGACTGGGAACCAGCCCCCCAAATGCATTGGCACGAATCTGAGGAAGGTGGTCGAAGCCTACGCTGATCTCAATCATAGGAGCATACCGGAGCTTCATGATGGGTGCGAGGGAGGCATGCATCTCCGATGGAAGCACATCCTTGAGCTGATCAGAACGTACTGTACTCACGACATGTGATACCCGGTCTTCATGCGAGGCTCCATTTTGATCGGTATACTTAACGTTCCATTCATATGCCTCATGGTAATCTAGAGAGATAGAGGATACTCCTTTTACCATTGTCCCTGCACCCTGAAGTTTCGTAACCAGTGCATTGACGAGATTCTCCAGGCCTCCTTCGGCTGAAAAGACCTTCTTGGTAGCTTTTTTGTCGCGGCCACTTTTTTTCTGTTTCATAAGCTTCATGGATCCGCCTATGAAGCTCCCATAATTTTGCTCTAGGTTGTACAGCTTGGGCAGAGCATATTGAGTGGTAAGTTTGTAGGGATCACCTGCGTAGATGCCCCCAACAAAGGGGTCTACAGCATACTCTACAAAGCTTTTCCCGAGCCTACGCTGAGCTAAGCTACCCACACTTTCGAGAGGATCATTGCCTTTGGGTCTGAAAGGTTCGAGGAGGATGCGAAACTTGTCTGGGAAGGCAAAAAGTGGCGTAGTAAGACCGGATATAGGTCCTGAGGGGAGTAGGTGGAATCTGTCGCCCTTCCAGATCCAACGGTTATTAGCAGCCGGATCAGCCTCCTCCAGCCGAGTCAGAGGCTCAAGGTATTCAAATAATTCAGTGACTTCAGGATTGGATACAGATCCGGTGTTGGGGCCTACCTCAAATGTGTAGCCTTTCTCCTTCACAGTACGTATCTGCCCTCCAAGACGATCCTCTTTTTCAAGAAGTAGAAAGGGAACCTTCTTCTGCGCTAGCTTGGCAGCTAGAGAGAGACCGGATATCCCTCCCCCTATGATCAATACTTTCTTAGGATTCATATGTAGTGTGATTTAGCATAAATGAGTCGCGTATATATGACAATAAGCAACCTTTTACGTAAATATCGTGCTTTTCGGTCAGGAAGCCAAAGCGATACCTTCCCTCTCAGACCTATATATTATTGTGAATATATCCGGATTATACCCGGAAATATATCTATGAGATTGAATATATACGCATAGTATATTTATCAATTGGAGGGTTGTTACTTATAGATAGTCCATTATATATCGTCATATATCCCAAGTTAGATATTTTATCAAAGGACTATAACCCGCTGTAGTGCTGCACAAAGCTGTAATTTAAATGATTACTATCAATTGAAAACCAATATCTTACTAGTATAATCGATAAATATTATAGGCAATGAAGCGTGAGGGTGGTATAAATGCAGGCGGATATTAGCAATTAGCAGGATATATAATATTCTATCTATGTGGTTACCATCTAATTAGATGGAAGATTGATAATAATTATAGGTCGTCAAATGGATCAATGAATGATTTCTCCCCCACTCTATTAGAATTCACGTATATATTGTATATTTGATATCGGTATATCTACATATACAGATATGGATTATCCTCAATGTACAATGATATATCATCTAATATATTTACTTCTATATATTATACTAGATGGAAGAGGTAAAAGATAGAATTTCTCAGATGATTGAGGCGGAGCAGATCACCCAAGCCGAATTTGCCGAACGTTGTGACATTAAGCCCGCCACTCTGAGTCATGTTCTCACGGGAAGAAACTCTCCAAGTAGTCAGGTGATCCAAAAGGTCTTGGGAGCAAATCCTCAATATCGTGCGGAATGGCTGCTGAAGGGTGAACCTCCCATGATGAAAGAGGAATACAGACAGCAACAGGCCAGAGAGGCAGGTGTGCCACTCTTTGAGGATTTCAGAGTCCCGAGATACTCAGTGGATCAGAATCTGCATCCTCAAGTAAAAGAGACGAGGATCGATTTAGTAAATAAAGAGGGATTAGAAAAGAAGGAGACTCAAACGGTAATACCGGATGCCAACACTTACGCGCAGACTAGAAAGGTAGTAAAGATCATTCTCTACTACGATGATAATACGTTTGAGACCTTCACACCTGAACCTCAGTAGGGTTATTTTCTCCCGGATCTCAGTTTAGCAAAAAGATAATGGGCAAGTAAAATCGCAGGAGCCAGTATCCAGAGCGTCATGTCAGACTCCGGCATATCCAGCTCGTTGACGATACCGTATCTGTAAAAGGTGATGAGTGCGTAGAGATTATTGAGCGCATGCACGACCATAGCCATCCACAGACCTCCATAAATAGCTATGTACCCCAATGCTGCGCCCATGAGTAGACGTGGAATAAATGCTGTCCACTGAAAGTGTACTAGGGAAAAGAGTGCAGCTACGATCCAAACTCCCAAGTCGACGGCTACACCCTTCCTCCTAAGCCAGCCTAACAAAGACCCTCTCATGAACAATTCTTCGGCAAAAGGTGCCACGACCACGATGCTGAGGAGGGATCGAAAGATACCCTTAGCACTCTTATCGGACATCATCTTCTGCATCATCGCATTGGATTGTGCTTCAATCTGATCCAACCATAGGGTGAAAGCGTTGTGGGGCATCTCTATCTTTCCCATAAGGTGCGTCAAGAATGCTATCAGCGGCATCATAGAGGCATAGAAAAGAATGCACCTCATGAGCGTAATAAAGTTATCCTCTCCTGAACTGAAAGATAGGATCCTAGCATAATTCTTCCGAAATATCCATTCGTTAAGCAGGCAGGGCGCAACAAAAGTGAGTAGGCTGGAGAGAATCTGTATGTAGTTTAGTGCTCCAGGCTCACCTATTTGGGCTGATAAGATGGGGAAATACCGGAAAACTATTAGTGAGCTGAGAATAGAGCCGAGTAATATTTCTCCAAAGAGAACCAGGAGGTAGGCAGGACCCGGAGTGTGTGTGGAGGGAGAGAAACCTGTCTTAGGCTCAGTAGTCATGTCATTCTAGCTTTATTTCACTAAGGTCTGAAAGAATATCATAGGCTTCCGACACGCTCTTGACATCCTCTACTGTGATACGTCTGGTACCTTCAGTCTCTCTGAACGCTACACGTCGCTTAAGAGTGGTGCTATTGGAGAGGATATTGGAGAAGACTCTGCTGCCATAATAGGCACTGGAAGTATCGGCAACCAGCTGGAGACGCAGGGTATTATTGCGAAGAAATATCTTTTCAACCCCTGCCTTTTTCCCCAATATGCGGAGTGAAATCACTTTGAGAAGCTCTTCAGCCTCTTCGGGAAGCTCACCAAAACGGTCTATCAACCTGCCCCGGAAGGCTCCCAACTCCTTGAGGTTATTGACTTTGTCCAGTTCTCGGTACAGGGTGATGCGTTCATCATCTCCGGGAACATATTCGGGCGGAAAGAAGGCTTCGGTATCTGTCTCTATAGTTGTGTCGTAGGCGTACTCCCTATCTGAGGAGTGTGATGGTTCTGTGACCTGAGATGCGTCAGACTTAGAAGCAGATCGACTCTCAAAGAGATCGGAAAACTCTTCATCTTTAAGCTCCATCACGGACTCCTCTAGGATACGTCGGTAAGTCTCGTATCCCAGATCGGCGATAAACCCGCTCTGCTCAGCCCCTAATAGATTACCTGCCCCCCGAATGTCCAGATCCTGCATAGCGATGTGTATCCCGCTACCGAGTTCAGAGAAGGTGGAGATGGCCTTGAGTCGACGTTTGGCATCAGAGGTAAGGACCTCATCAGGAGGAGTGAGGAGATAGCAGAAGGCTTTGCGATCTCCTCTACCCACACGTCCTCTGAGCTGGTGGAGGTCACTGAGACCAAACCTTTGGGCATCGTTGATGATAATGGTATTGGCATTCGGTATATCAATACCATTCTCAATAATGGCTGTACTCAGGAGAAGATCGTATTCTTGGTTGGCAAAGCCTATGAGCCTTCTCTCCAACTCTTTGGGCTCCAGCTGACCATGCGTTGTGGCAATTCGTATGCCGGGGACAGCTTTTCGGATAGTTTCGGCAATGTCATTGAGGTTAAAGATCCTATTATGTACAAAGTATACCTGCCCTTCACGTGCCAGTTCATAGTTGATAGCCTCCTTGAGCAGCTCCGGATCCATACGTGTTACCTCTGTGCGGATGGGATATCTATTGGGTGGAGGGGTCTGGATGTTGGAGAGATCCCTGGCTCCCATGAGAGAAAATTGCAGTGTTCGTGGTATTGGAGTGGCAGTGAGTGTCAAAGTATCAATGTGGGAGCGGTATTGCCTCAACTTTTCCTTGACAGCTACACCAAACTTCTGCTCTTCGTCAATGATGAGAAGCCCCAAATCATGGAAGTGTACACTCTTTGAAGTCAGAGTATGGGTGCCAATAATAATATCTATCCTCCCCTCCTTGAGATCTTTAAGTATCTGTGTGCGCTCCTTTGCAGTCTTCGCCCTTGAGAGATATTCCACTCTGCAGGGGAAGTCCTCCAGACGTTTGCGAAAGGTACGGTAGTGCTGATGAGCCAGTACGGTAGTAGGTACAAGGACTGCCACCTGCTTGCTGTCCGCCACCGCTTTGAAAGCAGCACGGATAGCTACTTCCGTTTTCCCAAACCCTACGTCCCCACAGATGAGACGATCCATGGGAATAGGCTTCTCCATATCTTCCTTGACACGTATGGTTGCCTCCAATTGATCCGGAGTATCCTCGTACTTGAACGATGCCTCCAATTCTTTCTGCAGATAGGTATCGGGACTGAAAGCAAAACCCTTCTCCTGCAATCGTTGGGAGTACAGCTTTATGAGGTCGCGAGCAATCTCCTTGACCTTCTTCTTTGTACGTTGCTTAAGCTTTTCCCATGCACCACTACCCAGACGATTGAGCTGTGGCGGCTCCTCATTGTCCTTACTTTTATACTTCGAGATATGATGCAGAGAGTGGATACTTACATAAATACTGTCTCCACCCTTGTAGTTGATTCGGATGCACTCCTGTTTTTTACCGTTTTGCTCTATGGTAAAGAGTCCGGCAAAGGTTCCAATCCCATGATTGATGTGGACAATATAGTCGCCGTACTCGAATTTATTGATCTCCTTCAGCGTGAGTACTGCCGGACTATTTCGGATCTTATCACTCTTGAGATTATACTTATGAAACCTCTCAAAGATCGTATGATCAGTATAGCACGCCAACTTCACTGAGGGATCCACAAATCCGGCGTGAAGTGTGGGTACCATGGCGGAGAAGTCTATCCCCCTACCCTGATCTTCAAAGATGGATTTGAGACGCTCTATCTGGCTCTTTTGATTGCTCATGATCACTGTCTCAAAGCCCTTTTGCTGCAGTTGATTTAGGTTATCTGCCAGCAGATCAAAGTTCTTGTGGAAGAGAGGTTCCGGAGTCTGCCCGAAGTCGATGCGCTCCCACACCTCCTCTTCACGTATGGAGTAGGCACGTGTCACCAGAGGATGTGGCAGGATCTCCTCCCACAGTTGGTCAGGATCGACCAAAACTTCTCTCATTTCCTCCAGACTCCCAAAGATATTATCCTCAGCATGTACCGGTGGTGCATCATAGACTACCTGCCAAGCCTCCTGAATATCCGTCAATCGGTCTATATACATCAGGGATTTCTCCTCCAAGAGAGAGAGAAGAGAGACTCCCCTACGCGCCCCGGTTCGGAACGAAGCCATAATAGTAAGCTCCTCCAAGGGATCTTTAGAGAGCTGTGTCTCAGGTTCAAAATAGCGCAACGACTCTACCTCATCCCCGAAGAAGTCAATGCGTACCGGCTCGAAGTTGGCGAATGAGAATATATCTATAATACTCCCGCGCACCGCAAATTGCCCCGGTTCATAGACATAGTCCGTCTCCTCAAAGCCCATATCCCATAATTGCGTGCGGAGGGTTTTCCTGTCCACCGAGGTTCCTACCCGCAGTACCAGACTTCCCTCACGGAATGCCTTCTCATCAACCACCGCTTCCAGAACTGCTTCCGGGTAGGTGACTACAAACTTGGGTGTACTACTACCCTCCCTCAGTCTCCCTAAGAGCTGAGTCCGAAGTATTTCATTGGCAGGATCCACCACCCCATACCGTATTCCACGACGATATAGCGAGGGGAAAAAGAGGATCGACTCCTCCCCTTCAGTCTTAGTATCCTCTTCCGATGATAGGATCACTGAGAGGTCATTGAAGAAATATCCTGCTTCATCCTCATTGGAGAGGATGCATAGCACAGTCCCTCCCCGCAGTACCTGCAGCTGTGACAGATAGAGTGCCGGCGAGGATCCATGCATATGAAGCCATGCCACACGGTCAGCGCCCCTCTGCAGATGCTCAATGGTTTCCTGCACATGGGTGGAGGTGGCGATCCGACCACGGAGATACTCAATATTCTTCATCACCTATTGTCTATCCAATCAATGAGGGGCAACCACACCGTATATCATAGTACCGGTAGGTTGCCCCAAAATATATCCTCCATTCAGTCCTTACTCATCCTCTGCATTAGGATCTTCAGCCATGTTCGTGAAGACGTTCTGCACATCCTCATCCTCCTCAATACGTTCAATGAGCTTGTTCAGCTGCTCTCTCTGCTCGGGAGTCACCTCCACATAGTTCATAGGGATACGTACAAATTCGTTAGAGTTGATCTCATATCCATTGCTTTCAAGATAGTTCTGAATATTTGCGTTTTGCGTAAACTCTCCTGAAATGACAATCTCATCCCCATCTTCTTCAATCTCATCGACTCCAAAGTCTATAAGCTCAAGCTCCAAGGCTTCCAGATCGATGTCATCCTTCTTGGCGATATGAAAGACACATTTATGGTCGAAGAGGAATTCTAGGCTTCCTGTTGTACCGAGGGATCCGCCCGCTTTGTTGAAATAGCTACGGATATTCGCCACGGTACGAGTCGTATTGTCCGTTGCAGTCTCCACAAAGATCGCAATACCATGAGGTCCATATCCCTCATAGTTCATCTCCTTATAGTCTGAGAAGTCCTTCTCAGTAGCCTTCTTTATAGCCCTTTCGACATTATCCTTGGGCATATTTTCCTTCTTGGCAGTCTGTATCAGTACTCTCAGGCGCGGATTTGTGTCGGGATCCGGTCCACCTTGCTTGGCTGCTATGGTGATCTCCTTTCCCAGCTTCGTGAAGACTCTCGCCATATTTCCCCACCTCTTCAGCTTTCTAGCCTTGCGATATTCAAATGCTCTTCCCATCTATCTCGTCTACTATATTATTAAGGTATAAATGATTCTATTCTCTGACTATTCTAAGTGCTAACGGAGTTCTGCTCCCAGCTCCTTGTGCAGTGTCCCGAAGATCTTTTTCATCACTGCCTGTATCGTACCATCTGAGAGAGTTTTCTCCTCATCCCTCAGTTCAAAGGATACAGCATAGGACTTCTTGCCAGGAGGAAGGTGCTTGGGATCCTCGTATACGTCAAAGAGCGTCACACTCCTCAGGAGTTTCTTTTCACTCTTCATTGCCAATTTTCGTATCTCCTCGAAGCTCACATTCTCATCCACTAAGAGGGCAAAGTCACGTTTCACAGCAGGATACTTAGGGATGTCTGCGATAGTGATCTTTCGAGATTCGTGCAGTTTCATCAACTTTCGCCAGTCAAATTCTGCGTAGTAAACAGGCACTTCAATATCAGTAGTGTTGAGAATTTGCGGATCGACTATTCCCCACCGAACCAGGATTCCAAGCCGTTTAGAGCTAATTTCCATACCGGATTCGAATGGATATTCACCTTCCGTAGCTTTCTCTTCGAGTTCTCTCTCCGAGATGCCGAGACGAGTCAACACATTCTGCACTATAGCCTTGAGCTCAAAGGGACCACGCTTTAGCACCCCGGTCACCCAGTTCGGAGCCGACTCATCCCCGGTCATCCAGATTCCCAAGCAAAAGCTCTCGGCATATCCCGGAGTTGGCGTTTGCTCATCGGAAGCTGATTTACGGTAGATGGAGCCAAATTCGTAGAATCTCAGGTTCGCATTTCGACGCTTTAGATTCCGAGAGATCGATTCCAAGCCCCCATAGAGCAATGTTTGTCTCATCACAGAGAGGTCAGAGGAGAGGGCATTGATCACCCTTACAGCCGACTCAGCACCCTCTTCGGTATAGTAGGACTCCTTAGAGAGCGAATTATTCAGTATCTCATTGAATCCGGCACCGGTGAGTTGCTCGGCAATGAGCCTCTGCAAGTGCACACTCCTATCAGTAGGGGTAGGATACTGTACCGTCCCCTTTACAGTCGTAGGCATAGGGACCTTATCATATCCATAGACGCGAAGGATATCCTCTATCACGTCCACATCACGGGTCACGTCGTAGCGATAGGCAGGGACTTCCAGGGAGAGAATATCACCCACCCGTGAGGTCACTCGGATATCCAGATACTTGAGGATGTCCAAGACCATCTGTTCCTCAAACTTTATCCCGGTGAGATCATTCACCTTTGAGAGGTTGAGGTCCACGTTACGGTCACTCAGATCTCCATTGACTATATCATACTTCTTAGACGCTATATTGCCCCCACATACTTCGACTATCAGGGATGCAGCTCTACGTAAGGCCAAGTCTGTAGCCTTCGGGTCTAAGCCACGTTCAAATCTGAAGGAAGAATCCGTACTCAAACCATAGCGACGAGCAGTCTTGCGGACATAGGTGGGATGAAAAGTGGCTGACTCCAGAAATATAGCTGTGGTGGAGTCACTTACTCCGGAGCCCAGACCTCCCATCACGCCACCCAAGCAGAGAGCCTCTCGGCTGTTGGCGATGACAACATCCTTTTCCATCAATTCATGCTCTTGACCTTCAAGTGTCGTAAGCTTCTCTCCCGGACGGGCGTAGCGAACATTGATCACACCGTCAATGGCATTAAGGTCAAAAGCATGGAGGGGCTGTCCCAGCTCAAAGAGAACAAAGTTGGTGATGTCAACTACGTTATTGATCGGCTTCTGCCCAATGCTATGGAGAGCTTCCTGGAGCCATTCAGGACTTGGAGCCACAGTGATACCCTCAATTACCACCCCGGAGTATCTCAGACACCCCTCCTGAGCAGATACCTGGACCGACAAGGGGTCCGCCTCTGCGTAATAGACTTCAGCCTCGGGAGTATGGAGCGCTGTCTTCATACCACGTGTCATCAAGTAGGCATATAGATCTCTCGCGACCCCATAGTGTGAGGTGGCATCCGAACGATTTGGGGTGATATCTATCTCTATGACGGCATCTTTCTTGATCTCAAAGTAGTCACCGGCAGGCGTGCCTGCAACCAGATCATCGGGCAGTATCATAATACCCGATGCATCACTCCCTACTCCAATCTCCACTTCAGAGCAGATCATACCGAAGGACTCCTCGCCACGGATCTTGCTCTTTTTGATCTTGAAGGGGCCCTCATCAGAGTATAGGGTAGTTCCCACTGTAGCTACAGGAACGGTCAGACCCGCAGAAATATTCGGAGCACCGCATACGATCTGCACTACTCCGCCATCATCGGCTCCAATATCTACAGTTGTAATATGTAAGTGATCGGAGTTGGGGTGAGGGACACATGTCAGGACCTTACCTATCACGACCCCCTCAAGACCTCCGGGAATGGATTCAAACTCCACCACACCCCCTACCTCCAATCCGAGAGAGGTCAATGCTCGAGCAGTCTCCTCGGGAGTGAGGGGGAGATCCACGTACTTCCTAAGCCAAGAATAGGATATATTCATATTCTCATATCGTCTATATACACGCATAAACCCTCGCGAATCCTGCCTCCTAAGAGAGCAAAATCCACAAAGTGCGGTACGCAAAGTTAAGCAAATTCTACATCCCCATTCCGAGCCTTAATTTGCAACGCAAATCGTGAGAATGAAATTGGACCACAACAGGTAAGGAAATTCATTCCTCTGAGAATGCCCTCTACTGAATCATACACTATAAAATAGACTTAAAATAACCTTTATAACCTTACCTGTTCAATCTAAAACATACTTACATATACCACTGATATAAAGATACTTACACAATCCTCAGAAAAAGGCGGGGTAATTCAAAAAGAAAGGCGGGGTAATTTGAGAAAAACCTCGCCTTTATTCTGACAAAAGTGCGGGGTAATTTTTTCACTCAATGCTGTTAGCATATTTTCATACTCCTGTCCTTCTACTCATATATTGGAAAGTACAACTTTACTCTCCCCATATTGACAGCTAAAATATAGACAAACATCAATATCCAAACTGCGAATTTTAAATAAGTAAAAAACACGCTATTAGTTATTACGGATAGAGCAACCTAACGAAATAATCCCTATCTTGCAATTATGAGGTAATCCGAGACACTATTTTTCGAACTGTTTCCACGTCTCTAGATGAATCTCATCAATGAACTACACTTATCAACACACATTTTACTACACACGCACTATGAAAGGGTACTATTTTCTATTCATTGCTTTGGTGGCTACTGCTTGTACATATGTACATGAGCATTTTCCATCTGATACTAAGGAACCACCTTCCGCAAGTAAGTGTCGCAGGTTTCAAGTTACTGCTCAATCCGCAAAATTTTATGCTGAGAGAATTCAATTTGAAGACGCTTCTCCTGAGCTAGCCGAGTCAATAGATTTTGTCATTCATGGTCCGGACACTTTGATGTACCTGATAAATTACATGAATGACAAGGGTTGGGTAGTCATATCCGGAGACAAGCGTACAAATCCCATTTTAGCCTCCTCAGAATCCGGCAGAATTGATCAGAAAAGTTTAGGGGGTTCTACGGTTTGGTTTGAGGATCTGGCAGATCGGATTCAGGCAATAAAGATATCAAATAACTCTGACACACTTTGCGCATTTTACAAGATGTGGTCTAATATAGATACCCTGGCATTTGGACTTAAGCGTACGAAGAGATCCCAAGAGTCCAACTTGAGGAGTAAATACAAAGGTGTAGAGCTTGAAAAAGTGCTAATTGACACCAAAATTCAAATTACCCTTGACAAAAAGGTCGGTCCATTAATTCAAACCAAATGGGGGCAAGATACTCCATGGAATGAATGCACCCCATTTTGGCAGGATTCACAGGATAGATGTCTAACCGGATGCGTTGCAGTTGGCGGAGCCCAAATGTTATATTACTTCCACTATTTCAAAGGTATTCCCAAGCAATTCTATTCTAGGGGCGAATGTATAGGAAGAGTGTACGATAAAAAGAATAAGTTCATTCACTTTGAATTTTCAGATCCATCAGACTCCTCATGGGATAAAATGGATAAAATGACTTTTACATATCCTCCAATTCAAACAGAGGGAACGAAATTGGTATCTCTCTTAATGGGATATGTAGGAAAAGAAGTAGATATGGAATACGGAAAAGAAGGTTCAGGAGCATTGCATAGCTATTTAACCAGTTTATACTCCTCAATGGGGATAAAGTCTCAGAAATCTGAATACTCCGAAGAATTGGTTCGATCTTCATTAGATGAATCTTTGCCCGTCAACATATCGGCTTTTATCGATAAGAAAAAAAAGAAGATCCTCTATATTATTCCCATTGGTTGGGAGTACGTTGGAGGGCATTCTTGGATAATAGATGGATATAAGGATAAAAAGACGCGTTATACTTATACTTATCAATGGCTTCCCAAATTTGAGATATACGACCCTAATGCCCCTCATGAACTAACGGGTTATCCACTAAAAGATCCGGATCCTAAGCCCATACACAAACCCGGTGATATTGTTGTGTACAAGCATGATGAAAGAACATACTATTGGACCATGAATTTCGGGTGGGACGGAGGTAGCGATAACGCAGATTATTCTACATTCAATGTCGCTATCTGGGATGCCGGAGGACATCAGTTTCAATACGGGAAAACTATAATCCATAATTTCAAATTCAATTAAGCCATGTTTACATATCGTTCAACTATATGTAGAGTTTTAGGTCTCTTCTTAACACTGGTGCCGATAATAGTCGTTGTGCAATCATGTAAATCCGATGATGAACCTATAATTGGTGGTACAGCGTTATACTTTGTACCATTCGAGTGCACGCAGATCCAGACTCTACCCTTAGAATACAATGAGAAGACTGTGATGGAAAATGGTCATGAATTTATCCAGAAATCGTTAGATCCCTTACGTGACGGGGTGGCTCGAAGTAGCGATTTCGTTTTGTGGATGATGACAGGAACCGAAAGTCTGAAAAATTACGTTTCCGATATTACTTCGAGTACTAATGCTGGAGCCCTCATTAGTTCCGGCGATGATTTGGCGGGATACTATTCCAAGTATAACGAAAAAGATAAAGCACCCTCTATTTTATCCCTAGAAAGGCAACTTGATTACGATTTCCAAAATAATTACTCGAATCACTACATACCTCTTCGCAATACCGGCTATTCATACATGAATCTAAAATACTGGACATACAGAGTGACGGGGGTGAAAGATTTTAGGATTGAGGCGAGTAGTACTTTATTCGGTTTGCCGGCAGGAAGTCCTCTCAATAAATATTTCAAAATATTCTCATTTCAGCCAAGGCAGGTGATCTCATACCGTTCACAAAAATTGATTTTTGGATATAGGGACAAGGAGTATCTTGAGGATATATCCAAGTGGCTCTCGCTACAGCCCATGGCTCCCCCCCTCGTGATGTTCAGATTTAGAAAAGTTCCCAAGGAGATACCCGGGGATTTCGAATTCATTACCATACTGGAGACCACGGACAATAAAGTTCTCCGAGACACGATCCAAGTGCATATAAAATAAATATTTTTCATTCCGTATAGCGCCCTACTGTGAACAGACTATTGAAGGCTAGTATGCTTATCTCTGTATTCTTATTAACGGGATGCGTGCGTGAGATTGACTCTCCTTCATTGGGAAATACCTCAATTGCAGTGTCATGCTTACTTACCAACTCTGACGTCCAAAGGCTTAGGCTTTCCAAAAGTATTCCCTATAATAGTGGATATCTCTTCGATGAGATAGATCAAGCCACTATTAGGCTTTACGAAAATGGTGAGGTAGTGGGAAGATTTATAAAGGAAGGATATGGCGAATGGGTATTGAAGTATCATCCCACGTGCGGAAAAGAGTACAGATTGGTTGTGGAAATCCCGGGAAATGCTCCTCTGAGTGCAACGACCATTATGCCGGAATTTGCGCATATGTATGAATGCGGTACTCAAGATAAGAACCACACCAAACTCTTTGACCAAGGAGAGATGGTTACCCCCGTATGGTTTTTCTGCCTTAATTCCTCTCTCACGGGGGTGGATTACTTCATGCATCATCCGAAACCTGCCGATGATCCCAATCCCTCACTTCTCCAGCAACTGGGTACAGATCATAAAAATGCAGATAGATTCAACCAAGAGTTATCTGCAAGTGACTTTGACAAGAGATATGGTAATACACCGGGGTACAAATACTATGTGCGGCTCATACCTGACAAGGATATCAAGGATGATAATCCTTACAGATTTAAGGTCCAACACCCATTTAGAGATGCGACATTTATCATCTACAGGAGTGTGTCTAACGAATATGATGCGTATCTGAAGTCAATCATTGCCAAGATGACTTACTATGAGAGCGAGGATGATCCCGCCCAGTGGTTTGATGAGAGTGTAATATATTCCAACATTGATAATGGCGTAGGGATTTTTGGGGCATACTATGAGACCTCATTCTACTACGAGAATACTTTCATAGAACCCCCACTACCATGAAAAGTCGTATACTCATAGTCTCCTTTATAATTTCATTTTGGAGTATATCTTCACCACAGGCTCTGGGGCAAGAACTCAAAGGAAGGGAGCTCAAGGAGGTTACTGTCATGGGTTACAGAGTTAATAGAGGGAATAATTCCTTCACCTATACCCCTAAAGATATCGGAAAGATCCTCACACTCACCGGTGAGCCGGATGTGATGCGAATGCTTCAGATACTTCCGGGTATATCTCAAGGGATGGAGGGAGGCATGGGGTTCTATGTACGAGGTGCAGGTAATGGAAATAGCAGAGTGGAATTAGAAGGGGTACCGATTTCGGCACCTACGCATCTTCTAGGGATCTTTTCCACGTTTCCTTCCGATATAGTAGATAGATCCACCTTTCAGATGGGAGGGTTTGATGCCTCCTCAGGCGACTATCTCTCCTCCCTTCTGAAGATCGAAACCCTGACTCCGGAGACTTCTCACCATCACAGTTCTCTGTCTATCTCGCCTCTAATGTTGGGTGGATCAGTTGAGGGGTATATGGTAAAGGACAGATTGTCATTTCAGGTGGCGGGGCGCACTTCTCTCCTAGGTACTGAGTATAAATTACTCAACCGGATGTTGAGCGAGGATAACAGGATAAGTGGGGGCATAAGTCCTCAGATCCAAGATCTATATGGAAAAATCTATTGGAGAATCTCACCCTGTCATAGCATGAAAGTAATGCTATACGGAAGTCACGACTATTTTGACTACAACAGCGAGGAAGCAGAATTGTCTCAAAGTGCAGCCGCATTTCAGCTGGGTTGGGACAATCGGGTGACTCAAGTGAAGTGGATCTACGACAGTTCCAATAATTTCAAGATTCAAACATCTGCATACTACACCTCCTTTAAGAACAATCGAAAAAGTGAAACCATTGACATTGATTACAATCGGCAAGGAGTACTTTTGGGGAGTGAAGAGAGAGAGTATACTCTGCGAAGCCAACTCACTACTATCCTACGCAGTGTCTTAGTCAATGTAGGTGTAGACTATCGCTATCAGATGTGTAGTCCAATCAAACAGAATATCCTGATCGATGCAGTGAGGGAAGCGTCCAATCAAACTCTCTATCATACCTCTATAGTATCCCTATTTGGGGAGGGAGTAGTTCAAAGCGAGAAATATAAACTGAAGGGTGGCTTGCGATACAATCTTTTTCTCGATGACATCCATCAAGCTCATTATGATGTAGATATTCACCTTCTGGGTTCTACTTTTCTGACACATCAAATAGGACTTGAGGCGACATTCGACCGTCTGACGCAGTTCCGCCACACACTTGAAGGACTTCCGGTGGGATGGGCACTGGACTTGAGGATTCCGGCATCCAATGCATTTCCTCCCGAAGTCTCAAACCAGTTCTATCTCGGAGCATTTGGGGGCAACAGTGACATATATGCCTCTGTAGGTGGATATTTCAAATTTCTCAACAACTTGACTTCGTACAATAGCTTTCTGAACCAATTTTCGACTAGCAACATCTCTTGGGAGGAGGATCTATTGTCGGGGAAGGGAGAGTCTTATGGTCTGGAACTGTGGGTAGAGAAGAGAAACAGTAGATGGACAGGTTCATTGGCATATACACTATCCGGGACCACTCGACGTTTTGAAGGAATTAACGGGGGCAACCCTTACCCCTTTAAGTTTGATCGCCCTCATAATATCAATATACAGTCGCAGTATGTCACCTTCCAAAGTAATAGCCGTGAGCAGCATGCCAATGTTGCTCTCTATCTATCCTCCGGCAATAATCTTACAATTCCCCTCCAAAGCTATGAGGGGATAGAACTCCCATACTGGAGTACCCGGGGAAGGGGTGGTATATATGTCCCACCCATGCAGGAATATCACGCCACTGTCCGAACCCAAATGTCTTCAGTCAACGGATATCGTCTCTCCCCCTATATCAGAGTAGACGCAGGATATACCTTTCTATGGCAGAGGGGCAATAGGAAAAATGAGCTAACACTCTCAGTATTCAATCTTCTGAATCGCAAAAACCCCTATCTGATTTTCTATGAAAAAGGTCTGTGGAAACAATTGAGTATACTACCCATAGTGCCATCAATCAGGTGGAAGATGCAACTCTGATAGGGTCAAGACCAGGAGCAGATCCGGATTTCGCCTCAGTCATGTGGCGCGAAAATCCTATTTTTGTGGAGATTCATAGAATTCTACTTTCAGATAAGTTCATGGAAACTCATGGTTAAGAAAAGAGATCCCAATCAGATACCTGAACCCGCACTTCGACGTCTCCCCTGGTACTTGGCGTATACCAAGCTGCTCAAGGCGCAGGGGGTTGAAGTGGCTTCATCCACATTCATCGCCAAGTCCATAGGATTGGATCCTGCCTTGGTGGCTAAGGATCTCTCCTACATTAATGTATCCGGGAAGACTCGTGTCGGGTACAACGTAGAGAATATCATTGCGGTTTTGGATGACTTTCTGGGCTTCACCGAACTACATCGTGCTTATATCTTCGGTGTGGGAAATCTCGGGGCAGCTCTGATATCCGATAAGGGACTCGGACAGTACGGTCTGGAGATTGTAGGAGGCTTTGATACGGATACGGCATTGTGCGGCACCAGGATCAAGGAGGTAGAGATCTACCATATGGATGAGCTGGAGAGTGTAATGGATCCGGAGGTCACGATCGGAATACTCACCGTACCTGTAGACCATGCTCAGGAGGTGACAGATCGCATCACTCAGGCGGGTATCCGTGCAGTCTGGAACTTTACGCCGTATAGAATCACGGTACCCGATGGGGTTGTGGTGCAGAACACCTCCCTCTACGCTCATCTGGCAGTGATGTTCAATAGGATGGATGAGCTGGATCGCGCTGAGAAGCAATGAAAGTATTCGGACTGGACCGTAACCTGCTCCTGGGACGCAGCCCCCTACTCCCTCAAAAGGCCACACTCACCCACCTCCTGATGCGTCCGGACTCTTCGGTGATCAATAGTGGAAAGCACATCTATCTCCCTCCTCATCTGACAGATATGAGGGCGTTTCCCGTGATTGCGTTCCGCTTGGATCGTGTGGGAAAGTTTGTGGATCCAGCTTTTGCTTCCCGATATATCAAGGAGATATCGGTGGGTATAGCACTTTTTGATCGAAAGGGGGTGCTTCAAAGTCTTCTGGAGGGTCTAGATCCATCTCCTTTTTGTGGGTTTGATGGTGCTCTGATACTGGATCACTTTAGTGCTTTATCACAGATTCCTGACCGTGGGTGGGGATTTGTGGCAGGTGAAGAGTCACGAGATTTTTCCTTACCCCCAGCCACTTTGGCATACTCGTATGTGGTTCTTCTCAGTCAATATTTTATGCTTAAGATGGGCGACCTAATCATCATACCCCTGCTTGAAGAGACTTTCGGTGTGGTTCAGGAAGACAACATTTATGTATCTTTAGCGGGAAACGAGATAGCCTACGTGGGCATCCGTTAGACCTTGTATCGACTTATGACGACACCTCACTATATAGCTTTGGCTATAGCCCTTAGCATGGCCTTCTCGGCGTATTGCCAGGATACATCGGTTCCGGAATATGGGAAGATGTATCGCTTGGCAGCACCTTCTCTGGCCATCACTCCGGATGCCCGTGGCGCAGGTATGGGCGACCTGGGTGTAGCGACTTCGGCAGACTCACACTCCATCTACCATAACCTGTCCAAACTTCCCTTCAACGATAAAGTCTGGGGCGTCTCTGCAAACTATACGCCATGGATGTCACAGGTGACGAAGGATATGAGTATTGCCTACCTGGACGGCTTCTACAGATGGGGTATCAAATTACCTCAAGCAGTATCCGGATCCTTCAGATACTTTAATATTGGTAGCGTGAAGGCGTTCCCTGCGGGCGGAAAGGATCCCGTGGAGATTCGTCCCAATGAGTGGGCTCTCGATGCCGGATATGCACTGAAATACCATAAATATTGGAGTAGTGGTGTGACATTGAGGGTGATGCATGCCGACATGAAGTACTCCGGTGAATCCCATACACCTACATCAACCTCAGTGATGGTGGATCTTTCGACTACATTCCGTATCCCTTTAAGGATCAATGAGCGAGATATGAATCTCCAAACAGGACTCTCTCTGCGCAACCTTGGCTCCCGTATCTCCTTTGATGGCGGTAAGAGTCATATGTATCTCCCGGCTTCGCTCAACTTTGGGGTAGGTGCCATGGGAAAGATCTCTGAGGATTTGGATATCGAAATAGCACTTGAATTGAATAGATTGCTGGTACCTACCGTGCCCTCTCCTCTTTCCGAAGAATATGATGAGAAGCTCAAGGAGCTGGAAAACATCTCTGCAGCTAAGGGCTGGGTCTCCTCTTGGAATGATTCCATGGGGGGCTTTTCGGACGAGCTTAAGGAGTTTTCGGTTGGTATAGGCGCCGAAGCCACCTATGACAATTTCCTTTCCGGCAGATTAGGATACCGGTATAAAGACGCTTCGGTGGGCTTTGGTTCCGGAATATACCTGGGTATCGGCGTGCTTTTCCGGCAATACAATCTGGATATCTCCTACTATACCGGTGGCGGAAGGGACAATCCTCTCAACAATACTACCCGATTCTCTGTCTCAGCCAACTTCTGAAAATCTTCCAATCATGCCATCATCATACACCAAACCTTCGCTACGGATCGGATTCGGATACGATATCCACAGACTTATTAGCGGGCGCCCTCTGGTCATAGGGGGGCAGACTATCCCCTATCCCTACGGTCTGGATGGACATTCGGACGCGGACGTACTTATCCACGCTATTTGTGATGCCCTCCTGGGAGCTGCAGGATTGAGGGACATTGGCGTACACTTCCCGGACACTGATCCTAAGTATACGGGAGCTGACTCCACTCTTTTGCTGGTTGAGGTGGTGCGTCTGCTCTATTCCAAGGGATACAGAGTCGGCAATATAGATGCCACTGTGGTTGCCGAACGTCCCAAGTTGAATCGATATATCCCCGCAATGACGGTTACACTTGCCGGCATCCTGCTGGTAGAAGAGGCTGAAGTTTCCATCAAAGCCACAACTAACGAAGGACTGGGTCCTACGGGACGTGGTGAAGGGATCGCCGCCTACTGCTCAGCACTCATCTACAAGGATGAAAGTATAGACCTGACTACTGAAAACACTAACGTATTAATATGAAAAAGAACACTCTATTATTATTCGTCATGTCACTCTTAATGACTGTCGGTACTGGGCTTTCGGGGCGGGCGCAAGCTCGATCATTCACCCCTGAAGTCCTTTTTTCGTTGCAGAGAATCTCTTCTCCTCAGATTTCCCCGGATGGCAAACACTTCATCTACACCCGCAGTGTACCCAATATGCCTGCCAATAGTATGGAGTCGGAGGTATGTCTGGGAGTGGTTGAGGGCTCTGAGCCCGCCAAAGTTCTCCTCTCGAAGGATATTAAAGCCCACTCTGCCAAGTTTTTCGATGCTTCTCATATTGTATATATCTCGCAAGGGGCTCTCATGATGTGCGATCTGAGTGGAAAGAGTACCAAGCTTTCTGACTTTGACTTCAAGGTCACCGACTTTCTCTTCTCACCGGACCACACCCGGGTGGTGGTGATTCGCGAGATTCCACTCAAGAACGAAGCCACTGAAAAGAACCCTGATCTGAAGAAAATAAGTGGTAGAATCTATACAGATCTGATGTACAAGCATTGGGATGAGTGGGTCACTTCCATTCCCAAACCCTACCTAGCTACAGTGGATCAGAGTGGAAAGGTCTCCAAAGAGGTCAAGCCAATCTTGGGTGAAGACGAGCTCTACGAAGTACCCCAGAAGCCCTTCGGAGATGTTGGGCAGCTTGCTTGGTCTCCTGATGGCAAATCTCTTGTCTACTCCTGCCGCAAGAAAGTTGGATTAGACTATGCCGTATCCACCAATACCGACCTCTATCTCTACGATATAGCCACGGGTTCGACGAGAAATATCACTGAGGGAATGATGGGTTACGACCAAGCTCCCACCTTCTCTCCTGACGGTAATTATCTCGCATGGACGAGCATGGAGCGCGATGGATATGAGTCTGACCTCAACAGGCTCTTCATCATGGATATGAAGTCCGGGGAGAAAAAATTCCTCACTAAGGGGTATGAGCGCAATATGGATCAGATCGCTTGGGCAGATGACTCGAAGAGTATCGTCTTCCTGACCAATGACATGGGACTCAACAACCTCTTCCGCATCCGCCTAAAAGATGCCAAGATCAATCCTATCACCACTTACGAGCAGGATGATGTCACCGGCTTTGCTCTCAACGGGAATACTATACTCTATGGTATGCAGTCTATGCGCTACCCCACCGACCTCTATCGTATTACGCTCAGTAAGCAAGACAAGTACAAGGAGGCTGTGAAGAAGACTTTTGAGAATGACGAAAAGCTCAAAGATATCCCCAACATCACTACGGAGAAGCGCTGGATCACTACTACTGACGGAAAGAAGATGCTCACTTGGGTGATACTTCCTCCCAACTTTGATCCCTCCAAGAAGTATCCTGCCATCCTCTACTGTCAGGGTGGTCCCCAGAGTACCATCAGCCAGTTCTGGAGCTACCGATGGAACCTCCGCACCTTTGCGTCCGGTGGATATATCCTCGTCGCTCCCAATCGACGCGGTGTCCCCGGCTTCGGAGTGGAGTGGAATGAGCAGATCAGCGGTGACTATGGTGGACAAAACATGAAGGACTACCTCACAGCCATCGATGAAGTCAAGAAAGAACCCTATGTAGATGAAACCAGACTGGGTGCTACGGGGGCCAGCTACGGAGGATTCTCCGTGTATTGGCTTGCCGGACATCATGACAAACGCTTCAAGGCCTTCTTTGCACACGCCGGGATCTTCAATCTCGAGGCGCAGTATCTCGAGACTGAAGAGAAGTGGTTCGCCAATTGGGATATGGGGGGCAGCTACTGGGACAAGTCCAATGAGATAGCTCAGAGGACCTATGCCACCTCTCCCCACCGTTTCGTGGATCGTTGGGATACCCCTATCTTCATATGCCACGGAGAAAAGGACTTCCGCATCCTCGCCTCCCAGGGGATGATGGCATTTGATGCTGCCAAGATGAGAGGCATCCCCGCGAAGATGCTCATCTTCCCGGACGAGTCACACTGGATACTTCAACCTCAGAACGGGCTCCTATTCTACCGCTCCTTCCTGGACTGGATGGATCAATGGCTCAAGGATAAGAAGTAGAAGACTAGTATCTATTCTCTATTTAAAAAGTGCTGTGATGCCAGTTGTATCACAGCACTTTTTTGTCAAATTACACCCTCTGATCACAAGATTTCGAACGGGATACTGATGCGTCCGCATTATGAAATAGTTTAGGAAGTGTCTCCATTTGATTCCATATTATTAGTATCTTTACCAAGAGGAGAACTTGATCCTCAACATTATCGCATAACCGCGTTTAAACTTTTCTTACTGATATAGATTATGAGACACAACCTTAGTTCGCACATCGCACTAACTCACGTACCGGAGAATCTCTACAAGCCTCGGAACTCTTTCGAGGAGAGTGCACTGACACGGTTCGAGAAGATTCCCACAGACATATATGCTACAGCAGAGGACGCCTCGGTAGTGGCAGCCAGGTGGATCGCCACAGACATCAAAGCTAAGGAGTCCGATGGGAAGCCCTACTCCTTTGCGATCAGTAGCGGCAACAGTCCCGTGCTGGTCCTCAAAGAGCTCATCAAGCTGCATCGTGAAGAGAATCTCTCCTTCTCCAACGTGCACATCTTCAGCGTCTATGAGTTCTACCCACTGAGTCCGGAGCAGATATCTTTCGAGAAGAAGTTGCACGAAGAATTTATCTCTCAGGTGGATATCCCTGCGCAGAATGTACACACCTTCCATGGTACTGTACCCAAGTCGGAGGTCGAAAACGAGATCTTGAAGCTGCAGAAGGCTCTCCACGAATTGGATGGGATAGACTGCATGCTCCTGGGTATCGGTCGGTTAGCCACTATCGGCATGAATCTCCCGGGCTCTCTCTCCACCTCCGAGGACAGACTCACCATCCTCGATCAGGCATCCAAGGATGAGGCATGCCGCTCTTTCAATAAGATCGATGCCGTGCCTCCCGCAGCAATCACCATGGGGATGTCCACCATTCTCTCAGCCAAGAATATAATCCTCGTAGCATGGGGCGAGGCGAAGTCAGAGTCTATCCGTAAGGTGGTAGAGGGTCCCGTGACCGACAGGTTTCCGGCATCCTATCTGCAGCTCCACAACGACACTCAGATCTTCCTGGACCTGCAAGCAGCTTCGGAGCTAACGCGTATCAATCACCCTTGGCTTGTCACCTCCTGCAATTGGGACAATAAGCTCATTCGCAGAGCGATCGTGTGGCTCTGCCAGATCACTGAAAAGCCCATCTTGAAGCTGACCAATAAGGACTACTCTGAGCATCAGTTGAACGAACTCCTTGCTCTATACGGTTCGGCGTATAATGTCAATATTAAGGTCTTCAACGATATACAGCACACCATCACCGGATGGCCCGGTGGCAAGCCCAATGCCGATGACTCCAACCGACCGGAGCGTGCAGAACCTAATCCCAAACGTGTCCTGATCTTCAGCCCACACCCCGATGACGACGTGATTTCCATGGGTGGTACCTTCCGCAAGCTCGTGCAGCAGGGACACGATGTCCACGTAGCCTACGAGACATCCGGCAATATTGCCGTGGGGGATGAAGAGGTGATCAGATACCTCTCTCTGATGCGTAATCTGCTTGAGCTGAAGGGTGAGAAGGATGGTGCTCTGATGCAAGACGTCCTCAAGATGAGGCACTTCCTGCTGAACGAGAAGAGGGAAGGCTCTGTCGAGACGCTTGCCGTGCGTACAGTGAAGGGGCAGATCCGTCGTGAGGAGGCTCGCACCGCTTGCAGGGTTATTGGCGTCAAGCCCGAGAATGTCCACTTCCTCGATCTCCCCTTCTATGAGACCGGAGCTATCAAGAAGGGAGACTTGACCCAAAAGGATGTAGACATTATCATCGATCTCTTCCACAAGGTAAAGCCACACCAGGTATTTGTTGCCGGAGACCTCGCAGACCCTCATGGTACTCACAAGGTCTGCCTTGACGCAGTCCTTGCGGCGATTGACCAGATCAAGCATGAGGAGTGGTTCAATGACTGCTGGACATGGATGTATCGCGGTGCATGGGCAGAGTGGGAGATAGACCATATCGAGATGGCTGTGCCTATGAGCCCCGAAGAGTTGAGATTCAAGCGCAATTCTATCCTCAAGCACCAGTCGCAGATGGAGAGTGCACCCTTCTTGGGGGATGATGAAAGACTCTTCTGGCAGCGCTCAGAGGATCGTAACAAGGCAACCGCCGAGCTCTATCGCAAGCTGGGACTTGCCTCCTACGAAGCCATCGAAGCCTTCGTGCGCTACCATCCCGTAGACTAACCATCCCTCTCGGATAGGGTATCAGTCCTTCCCCAATAGCGAAGCGTCAGGCGCGAATCCACTCCCGCCTGACGCTTCCTGTATAAAGTCTTTTCGGATTCCCCTGATTGTACCGTCGGATTGAGTACTCGGTAGGTTTGGATTGAGTACTCGGTAGGTTTGGATTGAGTACTCGAACGAAATGGATTGAGTACTCAAACGAAATGGATTGAGTACTCGATCCGGAAGCCCCTCCTATTCGGTCGGATTCAACTCCTCGGTGAGATCGATTCCGACCACCACTTCCTTGACCTCCGAGGAGCCTGCAGATCCGGACTCTATGGACGTTATATATTCCAGAAGCTCCTGCTTGCCCAGTCCGGACTCGGCGGAAGTGATGAAGATAGGTGGTAGCTCCTCCCACTCTTTAAGCAACTCCTCTCGGTAGGACTGGACATTATTCTTGACCCTGAGCTTTGATATCTTATCTGCTTTGGTGAAGACAATGGAGAAGGGTACACCTGCATGCCCCAACCTGTTCATAAAGTCGAGATCAATCTGCATTGGGGCATGTCGGACATCGATAAGTACGAATAGGTTTGCCATCTGCATACGGTTGGCGATGTATCCGTTTATCATTTTGGAGAGCTTATCACGCTCCACCTTGGGTATGGCAGCGAATCCATAGCCCGGAAGGTCTACTATATAGAGTGTTTCGTTGATTTCAAAGTAGTTGATAAGGAGTGTCTTACCGGGTCGCTGGGAGGTCTTTGCCAGCCCCTTTACACCGGTGAGCATATTGATCAGGGAGGACTTACCCACGTTGGATCTTCCGATGAATGCATACTCATTACGACCATCCGAGGGTCCATCCTGATGGCGTGGGCTACTCTTGACGAATACGGCTTTCTTGATTTCCATTACGCTTGGCTTTTACGGGTGAGTAGGAGGACATTTTCCACATGATGGGTGTGGGGAAACATATCGACGGGCTGCGATACCTGCACATCGTACATGTCACTCATCAGAGCTACGTCCCGAGCTTGGGTAGCAGGGTTGCAGCTCACGTAGACAATACGTGAGGGAGCGGTCTGCAGGATGGTCTCCACCACACTTTCGTGCATACCGGCTCGGGGAGGATCGGTGACGATGACATCGGGTCGACCGTGATGGGAGATGAAGTCAGGTGTGAGGATATCTTTCATGTCGCCGGCAAAGTATTCGGTATTAGTTATCTCATTCACCTGAGCGTTCACCTTGGCATCCTCGATTGCCTCGGGCACATATTCTATGCCGATCACCTTACGGGCATTGCGGGAGAGGAAGGAGGAAATGGTTCCGGTACCGGTATAGAGGTCATAGACCAGTTCGTCTCCTCGAAGTGCCGCCATCTCTCGCACTACCGAGTAGAGGCGATAGGCTTGACGACTATTGGTTTGGTAGAAAGATTTCGGACCAATCTTGTAACGCAAACCCTCCATCTCCTCCACAATGTAGTCTCTGCCGGAGTGAAGATGTACTTCGAGATCATTGAAGGTGTCGTTCCGTTTAGGATTGATGATATACATAAGTGAAGTGATCTCGGGGAAGCGCTCACGGATGGCATCCATAAGTCGGGTTATGAGTTCACTATCTTCTTGAGCGAAGACAAGGACTACCATCCACTCTCCCAATGTGGTATTGCGGATCATAAGCGTTCGCATCATTCCGGTCTGTTCCCTCAAGTCAAAGAAGTCGTACCCTTTATGCTCCGGGCACCAATGGCGGATGAAGAGGCGTATCTCGTCCGAATTGGAGTCCTGCAGAAGGCAAGTCTGAAGGTCCAATACCTTATCAAACATCCCGGGAATATGGAATCCCAATGCATTCCACTCATCGATATCCTCACCTGAAGCGATCTCTTCGTCCGTAAGCCACCTTTTGTGTGAGAAGGTGAACTCCATCTTGTTGCGATACGCATAGGTTGATTCGGATCCAAGTATCGGACGCTTCTCACCTATGTATAGCTTGCCTATCCTCTCCAGTTGGTCATAGACCTGTTGCTCCTTGGCTTCAAGTTGGAGAGAGTATGGGATATGCTGCCACTTACATCCCCCGCAGACTCCGAAGTGGGGACATGGAGGAGTGACACGCACCTCGGATGGCTGTACCAGCCGAACCATCCGACCGTGGGCATAGGACTTGCGCGTTTTGGTCAGCAAGATATCCGCAATATCACCCGGAGCGGCAAAGGGCACGAAGACCACCCGTTCGTCGGGGAGATGTCCCAGGGCATTTCCCTCGCTTCCAATCCGCTCAATCCTAACCCCTTCAACTATCCGGAGCTCTTTCTTTCTTCTAGACATGCTGTTGTTTCTTTAGGATCCGTCTATCCTTGGGAGAGGTTAGCTCGCTATTCTCCGACCTATCCAGTATAACCAAGATCACCGATGCCACGATCAGCCCAACTCCCAGAGCCTGACCCCAGCTGAAGGGTTCGGCAAAAACAAGGATCCCTATCATCAAGGCGGTTACAGGCTCCAATGCTCCCAGGATAGAGGTGCGAGAGGATCCGATGGTTTGGACGCCAATGACCAAAGCGAGGTTGGAGACAATCGTGGGGATAAGCGCCAAGAGGATCACATTCGTCCACTCCATGGGCGTCGCAAGTATGGGAAACTCCCCAAGCTTAAGGTAGGAAGTGAGACCAAAGAGTATGGCATTGGTCATCATCACATAGAGCGTCACGCGAAATCCCGGGAACCGTGAGAGCCTGCTATAGCGCAAGAGGATGATGTATATGGAGTACGAAAGTCCTGAGAGGAGCACCACAGGGATTCCAATGAAGTTCAGTCCTTCACCTCCCTTGAGCGAGATTAGGGAGAGGCATCCCACACCCACCACTGCCATAAGTATCGATAGAATGGCTCTCCTGCCGGGAACCACACCGAAGGTCATCAGTAGCAGAAGGGTCACGAAGATAGGATAGGAGAAATGTAGTGCCGTAGCCAGTCCACTGTGGAGGTACCCATAGCCCAGAAGCAGGAACCATGCCGAGAAGAAATACAGACAGCCTCCCAAGAGTAGGAAGGGTATATCACTCCTCTTCACTCTAAAGGGTATTCGAGCCAGAAGCATATACAGTGCCAACCCTACCGAAGCCAGTGATGCTCTATAGCAGAGTATCACCGTAGGATCGTACCCGGCACGCAACAGAGGCACCGTGAATAGGTTGATGAAACCAAAGGTCGTAGCCGACACTATTGCCGCCACGTACCCTTTCAGTTTGTTCTTATCCTTCATTATAAAAAGTGATGTAGCCCGCCTGAGTATCTGAAACGAACTAAGCGGGCTACAAAAGTACAAAAAGTAATATCGTCAAACCTTGGATCTCGCACTGAGATACTCGTGCATGCCCTGTGCTGCTTTACGACCATCTCCCATCGCAAGGATCACCGTGGCACCGCCTCGTACTATATCACCCCCGGCAAATACATCCGGAAGCTGAGACTGATTGCTCTCTGTGACCACGATGGTGCCTCGGTCGGTAACCTCAAGACCCTTAAATGTACGTGGTATAAGAGGATTGGGAGAGACACCGACACTCACGATCACTTCATCCACGGGGACCTCCACGATATCTCCGGGGATCGGCACGGATCTGCGGCGTCCCGAAGCATCCGGCTCCCCAAGTTCCATGCGCTGCAGTCTCATTGCTGTCACGCTCCCCTTACCATCGCTAAGGTACTCTACAGGATTGTGGAGCGTCATAAACTCAACACCTTCTTCTTTGGCATGGTGTACCTCTTCGATACGGGCAGGCATCTCCTCTTCACTTCTGCGATAGACGATCATAGCCCTCTCAGCACCTAAGCGCAGAGCGGTACGTACAGAGTCCATGGCGGTATTTCCACCCCCCACTACTGCGACACTTTTCCCGCGTGACACAGGCGTCTCACTGTTTGGGTCAAAGGCTCCCATGAGATTTACGCGGGTGAGGTACTCATTGCTCGACATTACTCCGACGAGATTCTCCCCGGGGATGCCCATAAATTTCGGTAAGCCGGCACCACTTCCGACGAATATACCCTTGAAGCCCTCCTCTTGAAGCTCCTCGTAGCTTACGGTCTTCCCGACTATGCAGTTGGTCTCAAAGGTGATACCCAAAGCTTTCAGACGGTCAATCTCGAAGTCTACCACATCATTCGGAAGTCTGAACTCCGGGATGCCATAACGCAAAACCCCACCAAGGCTGTGCAATGCTTCGAATACTGTTACCTCGTAGCCATACTTCGCCATATCACCCGCAAAGGATAGTCCTGCAGGCCCACTGCCCACGACCGCAATTTTTACACCATTGGATTCAGGTTTGCGGGTCTCTGCTTCCGGATGTTTGCCGAGCTCCTTCCGTTCATAGTCCGCCACATATCTCTCCAGATAGCCTATAGCTACCGGATCCTTCTTCAGTTTCACGGTGTAGAAGCAGGTTCTCTCACACTGTTTCTCCTGCGGACAGACTCTTCCACATACCGAAGGCAACGAGCTTGTCTCACGGATCACTCGGGCAGCCCCCATGATGTCCCCTCGTTCAACGTTCTTAATGAAGGTGGGGATATGGATGCTTACGGGACAGCCCTCCATACAGGTTGGGTTGACGCAGTCAAGGCATCTGTGTGACTCCCTCAAAGCATCCTCAGCTGAGAGCCCAAGGTTCACCTCTTCATTATTCTTATTCCTATAGTCACCGGCGAGGGAGGGCATCTTGACTCTGGGGATAGCCAGTCTCTCTTTGGCTTTCATTTGGGATCGTAAATCCTCCCGCCAGCTCTCCTTCCTCCTCGTAGTGATAAGTGTATCTTCCATATCTGAGATTTATCTGTACTATATCTGTCTCTCTTGATTACGATAGGCTCCCATACGCATCATCATCTCATCGAAGTCGACCTGATGAGCGTCAAACTCGGGACCATCTACGCATACGAACTTTGTCTTCCCACCTACCGTCACGCGACATGCACCGCACATTCCGGTACCGTCTACCATGATGGTATTCAGGCTCGCCATGGTGGGGACATCATACTTCTTCGTCAGTTCTGATACAAACTTCATCATGATGGCGGGTCCTATGGTGACACAGAGATCAACTTTCTCTCTCTGAAGGACCTCTTCCACCCCTGCAGTCACCAGTCCTTTCTTGCCATAGCTGCCATCATCGGTCATGATGATCACTTCATCCGAAGCTTCCCTCATCTGCTTCTCCATGATGATGAGCTCCTTGGTACGGGCCGCAAGCACCACGATCACTCTGTTTCCGGCATCATGCATGGCTTGCACTATAGGCAGCAGTGGGGCTACGCCGACACCTCCGCCCGCACAAACCACCGTGCCGAACTTATCGATATGAGTGGCTTGACCAAGTGGTCCTACAACATCGGTGATATACTCTCCCTCTTCCAGTGCACACAGCTTGGCAGAGCTCTTACCTACATTCTGTACAACGATAGTGATAGTGCCTCTGGTAGTGTCGGAAGAAGCGATAGTCAGCGGGATTCGCTCACCCCGCTCCCCTACTCTAACGATCACGAAGTGCCCTGCCCTACGTGATTTGGCGATACGTGGAGCTTCTAACTCAAACTTCACCACCTTCTCAGACAGGTACTCTTTGCTAACAATTTTATTCATAATAATAACTCAGACATCTACTGTCGCGAACCCATTGGATACGCGAACGTATTAGTGATTAAGGTCCTGACTATCCCAAAGATAGCAAAATTGTATCCCTCAGCACCTATCGTTGATCATACATCTTCATATAATAATCTCTGTAGGCACCACTTGTCACATCCTCCAGCCACGCTTGGTGCTCTAGGTACCACCGCACGGTAGAGAGCATTCCCTGCTCCAAGTCTACCTTTGGTACCCATCCGAGCTCTTTGGACAGATGGTCTGCATTGATGCCGTATCTGGCATCGTGACCTGGACGATCCTTGACGAAGGTGATCAATTCATCGGAGAATCCCTTCGACTTACCCGTCTCTTGGTCAACAAGTCGGATGAGCATCCGTACAAGATCAATATTACGCATCTCATGGTTGCCCCCAATATTGTAAGTACCACGTACACGCCCCTTATGCAGGATGCAGCCTATCGCTTCCACGTGATCACCCACATAGAGCCAGTCACGTACCTGCAACCCTTGCCCGTAGACAGGGATGGGACGATGCGAAAGGATATTATGGATCGTCAGTGGGATCAGCTTTTCGGGGAACTGATAGGGTCCATAGTTATTGCTACAATTGCTGATCACGATCGGAAGTTCATACGTATCATGATAGGCTCGCACAAAGTGATCTGCGGATGCCTTGCTAGCTGCATATGGAGAGTGCGGATCGTAGCGATGATCCTCACTGAATGTAGGATCCTCGGGCTCCAGCGAACCATAAACCTCATCTGTGGAGATCTGATAGAACAGCTTGCCCTCATAATTTCCCTCCCAATGTCGCCGGCATGCATCCAGTAAATTCACTGTGCCGTATACATTGGTACGAACGAATGCCAAAGGGTCATGGATACTCCTATCTACATGACTTTCGGCAGCCAGATTCAGTACGTGGGTAGCGCCATATCGCTTAAATAATTCGTCCACAGCACTGCTGTCAGCCACATCCACTCGCTCAAATCGATAGTTCTCCCTATTCTCTACAGCAGAAAGATTGGTGAGATTCCCTGCATATGTCAGAGCATCCACATTGACGATCAGATAGTCTGGATATTTTTCGACGAGATGGAGCACCAGATTGGATCCGATAAATCCCGCTCCTCCGGTAACTAATATGACTTTATTGAACAGTGACATAGAATAAACTCTTGCTTCATTAATTTACCTACAAAGATATGACTTCCTCAGAGGATGTTACTTCACCGAGTCTGTGAGATAGTAAACCTCTTCATCTGTCAGGGTCTCTGCCCCGTCCCTAAGCCTGTAGATGCCGACACGTACATGGATCAGTTCATCTCTTTTCAGAGCTTCTAACGGTATACTGAGACTTTCTGACTGAGTTGTATAGGTTAGATCACGAAGAGCATTCACTTCTATACCCTGTGATACATATATACTATAGGTATGGGGATAGAGGGAGATTCCCTTCCAGCTCAGTACCAGCGAATCCTTCTCAGCAGATACCGCCAGATCCTTGATGTCGCTTGATGGCAAAGAGTCCCGACCTTGGAGTGGCAAAGCCGGTCGCCTGAAGAGACTGTCCCTCAAAGCTCGGTAAATACCCAGACGCGGATCGATCACATGTTCCGCTCTGAAAAAACTCATCCCCCTTGCCAAAGAATCGGACTGTACATAGGCTATCTGTTTGACGATATCCTCCAAGCACCACCCTCCCTCTCCGGGAAGCATTCGATAGGCACCTATACCGACTATCAAAGGGAGCTTCGTGGCGGAGAGCCAGTCCATCACAAAGGGGTAGAAGTCATCATCCTTGAAGTAAAGCATGGGTACCAAAGCATCCATGATACGATAAGACTCCCACTCCACAGGATCCTGGTGCACACTCTCCAGAGCGGTCCATGATATCTTAGGGTATTCTCTAAGCTTTCGATACCTTCCGATAGGTGCCGCACTCAGCTCCAATTCGGGGTTGACCATCTTGAGCTGAGCAAAGACCGACTCCACAATCCTGGAGATATTGTCTCTCCTCCACTGCTCCAGAGTTAGCTTGCTTCCGGATCTCCTGTAAGCTGCCCTGTCCGGAAAGTTTGCACTCCGATCCGGATATCGTATGTAGTCCAGATGGATTCCATCAATGTCGTAGTTGCACGCAATCTCCTTGCAGATCTCTATCAGATGCGCATCTGTGTGCGGGTCAGCGGGATCCATGAACCACTCCCCATTGTAGTATATACACCTATCCTTGTGCTTGCGTGCATAGGCTTCTTTGCCCAGATTCTTCACATAAGAGTTTGACCCAAGAGGAAGAGTCACCAACCATGCCGATATACGCATACCCCTCGAGTGACACGCGTCTACGGCATATCTCAGTGCATCGTAGGGTGCATCGGTTCGGGATACAAAGAGAGCAGGGCTCAGTGGTTCATGCTTGGAGGGATACACTAGGTCCCCTCTGCCACGAACCTGGAAATAGACAGTATTGATCCCCGCAGCTTTCAACTGATCCAAGAGCTCGTCCAACTCTTGAGTCTGCCTCCGTACATCCTGTGAGGTTTCGGCACGCCGCTTGGGCCAGTCCAGACCATGAATGGTTGTCAGCCATACGGCACGCACCTCATACTTCTTTGGGACAGGTTGTGCACCAACTGCGGATATAGCCCGGAAGCTATACCCTAAGAGCAGCATAATGAGTGCGCCCGTAAATTTATGCCTCACTTGAAGTCAATTGGTAAGGACGAAATCTAATGTGGTCTATCAGCCGAACTTCCCCGCAGTATACTGTAATGCAGCCTACAATACTTTTAGCCTCATTCCAAGCTTCTACTCTCTCGAGTGTATTCCCTTCGACTATCTCAAAGTATTCGACACGCAGAAGAGGATTCTCTTCTATATAATAGACAACCATGGACTCTACTTCAGGGACTGTGTGAGCGGAAGACCATTCCACCCCGCGCTGCAGACCCTCATAGATCCTCGGTGCTGCAGCACGTTCTTCCTCATTCAATCTCCTATTGCGAGAACTCATCGCCAATCCGTCATCCTCGCGGATCACCGGGCAGGAAATGATCTCTACATCCATCTGTGGATCCTCCTGAACCATCTTACGTATCACGGCTATCTGCTGATAGTCCTTCTCCCCAAAGTAGGCTTTGTCGGGATGCACCAGCTTGAAGAGCTTGCTCACCACCCACACGACGCCTTCAAAGTGCCCGGGTCTATGCTTCCCCTCCATCACTTCCACTACTCTCCCGAGATTATAATGTGGGGGCTGCTCGCCTTGGTCATACATATCTTTGGGAGATGGGACGAAGACAATATCGACACCTTCCCTCTCGAGGGCTTCCAGATCCTCAGCGGTATTGTGGGGATAGGTCTCCAGATCCTTAGGATCATTAAACTGGGTAGGGTTCAGAAAAAGGGATACTACCGTAAGATCATTTTCCGACTTGCATCGCCGGATCAGACTGAGGTGACCTTCATGCAGCCCCCCCATCGTGGGTACGAAGCCTATGCTCTTTCCCTCACTGCGCAACTTATCAAGCTCTTGTGTGAGCTCGCTTCTATATTTAATTTCTTTCATAGATGGCAGATTATGAATGTCGACTAATAATGTCGACACAAATATACAACTCCTTCATGATAGGTAGTCCGACAAATAGTGCATGAAAAGGTAATAAAAACCCCAATTGAGAAGGAATGCAAATCTCTGGTCAACAAACATTAATCAGCTCCTTTGTCTGGAGCTAAAACGGATCACCGATCCCGCTTCAGAAGCAGTAATACCCAATAGTTAAGAATCTGCGATTTTATGCCCCCCTTTTTCACTCAAAAAGTAGGCACTAATTCGAAGAAAACGTCCGACTAAAATTCAAATTACCCCGCCTTTTGTTTTTGAAGCACCCAACGCCCACAAAAAAGCCCCCAATGATACATCATTAGGGACTATAGAACCTTTGAGAACCGAGAGATTCCCAAAAAAATATAAATCTGCTGCAAGTCTCTATTCCAGCTCGCTCAGCTCCAGCCACCGCATCTCCTTCTCTTCGAGAGAGGTTCGGAGGGCTTGATACTTTTCTCCCGCTTCAAGAAGCATATCTGCAGCAAGTGATCCGGAGGACATATGGCTCTCCAATTCCCTCAGCTGAGACTCTAATAGAGGCATTTCGCTCTCCAGCTTTTTGAATTCTTGCTCCTCTTTGTAGGATCTTTTTGTCTTTTCCCGGGTACGGTTCTTATACTCCCGAGCAGCAGCTGATGGAGCTTGGGGTTTGGGGGATTCGGATGCTCTTTTCTGGTCTCGATAGTCACTATAATTTCCGGGGAAATCTCTTGTGATCCCATTCCCTTCCATGACGAAAAGATGCTCTACCAAGTTGTCTACAAAGTATCTGTCATGGGAGACGATGAGAAGGCATCCATCAAAATCGTGGAGATACTCTTCGAGGACGCGCAGTGTCGGGATATCCAGATCGTTGGTGGGCTCATCGAAGATCAGGAAGTTGGGATTCTCTACTAAGACTTTGCAGAGCTGGAGCCTGCGGAGCTCCCCACCACTGAGCTTCTCGATATAGTCATGCTGCCGTGCAGGTGGAAAGAGAAATCTATTGAGCATCTGCATGGCACTGATGCCTTTACCTGCATAAACGAAGTGCTCAGCATGCTCTGTGATGGCATCAATGACTCTCTGACGGGGAGCAAAGTCGAAAGTCTCTTGGGCAAAGTATCCGAAGCGAACCGTCTCCCCTACCTCAATGGTACCGGAGTCAGGCTCCACATGCCCGAGGATCATCTTGATGAGTGTGCTCTTGCCTACACCGTTGGGTCCTATGACCCCTACTCTATCCCTTCGAGCGAAATGGTAAGAGAAGTCCTTGAGGATAACTTTGTCACCATATGACTTCGAGACATGATCCGCAACAAATATTTTCTTGCCGATATAGACGGACTCTGCTTCAAGGGTAGGTGCAGAATCTGACGTGACTCCAGAAAGTTTCTCTTGCGTCTCCTGGAAAGCATCGATGCGGTACTTAGCCTTGGATCCCCTTGCCTGAGGCATACGACGCATCCATTCTAGTTCGTGACGGTAGAGATTGCGGAGGGATTGCTGCTCTCGAGACTTTTGCTCCTGTCGCTCCTCTTTTCGTTCGAGATAGTCTGCGTAGCTGCCATGGTAGGTATATATTGCGTTATCCTCCAGCTCGATGATGGTATCGCAGACCGAATCCAAAAAATATCGGTCGTGGGTAACCATCAAGAGCGTAAGCCCGGATGCAGAAAGATGCCCCTCCAGCCACTCTACCACGTCGGGATCCAAGTGATTGGTGGGCTCGTCTAGAAGTAAAAAATCCGGCTTACCTATAAGGACAGATGCCAGGGCTATACGCTTGGACTCCCCTCCGGAAAGTCCTGCTGTAGGGCGAAGGGGATCGGTGAGGTGAAGCTTGCCGAGCAAAGAGATGAGCTGACGTTCGACCTCCCAAGCTCCGGAAGCATCCATGCGCTGCATCACTGAATCGAGCTGCGAGGTATCTCCCGACTCCATTGCCCTGCGATAGTCATCAATGGCAGAGGAGGTTTCGGAGTCTATGGATGCCATACAGGCGGAGAGGATGTCAGGGTATCCACTGAAATCCGAGTGCTGAGGAAGGTATCCTACCCTGGTTCCTTTGGTGAAAACGATCTCTCCTTCATCGATAGATTCCTCACCCACGATCATACGTAGGAGCGTGCTCTTGCCGGATCCGTTGGGGGCTATGAGGGCAACCTTCTCCCCTTTTTCGATAGAGAAGTTGATGTCGGAGAACAACTCAAGCGCACCGAAGCGCTTAGTCACCCCGGAGACTTGCAAGAGAGACATAAATATGAGTAGAGTTTGAGGGTTAAAAGTTCAGCAATGCTCGCCCATAGAGTGAGAAGATGCCCCCGGGAGAGGTGTAAGTGAGCAGATCACCATCCATCATAGTATAGGAGGTGCCTGCACCAAAGGCAATGTGGTGATTGAACCACACATTAGTATAAAGTGTGAAAGTATTGATGCCCAGATTAGTAGTTCCCTGGGGATTGAGCGCCATGCCTCCCACACGCCCGGCAAGCTCCCAGCCTTTGCCGGAGTCATCTGCCCTTTCTGTATAGGCTGCGGTGGACCTAGAGTAGCTACGAGAGGGACCTCTGAACATATATGATGCCCCAAGGTACCAAGCCATAACGGACGTAACATCCTCACTTTTGGGTGCTAAGGCATTGCCATAGAAGGTGCCCACCCATTCTCCGGTAAGCAGCCAGCGATTAAGAGTCCAAGCCAATTCCGTACCGACGTTGAAGTTTCGATGTACTGCAGAGAGCTTTAGGGGGAGATCATCTAGGGCGCTTTTCCATGCTAAACGGGTGGGGTCAAGAGTAAGGTCCGACCCAGAGAGGGAATTAAGGAGATATTGCATGTTGAGACCCAGCATGAGTTCGCCGGAAGAGTTCTTCATCACTTTGTAGGTTCCCCGACCTGCCAAAAGGATTTCGGGGTGACTCAGTCTTCCGATGAAAGCACCATCAGCGCTCAAAGTGTAGGCACCTAAGGCAGCAGACCAGTCGTCATGGAATGAAAAGGCTCCCACTCCCATGCGTCGCGGGGACTGTAAAGCCGCAGTAAGAGGACGATCGTGAAAACTAAGGGTGGAGTATGAAATGTTTTGACCCATACCTCCCGGGACACGCATGTTGCCAAAACGGAGCTGAATGTCGTGCGGAAAGTTGTAACCCAGGTAGGTATCACGGACTTTCACATCCCGTCCTGCGACATCAACCTCCACTGAAGCCACCCATTTGTCGGTGATATTTCCCCGCATTGCCAGATAAAACATAGGGATATTCACGGCATAAACCGGAAAAGATGGAGACGAATTCGACGACGAGGGGGAGTGCAATTTGTCCATACTCCAAGCAGAAGTAAGATCAAAGTAGACCTTATTGTCCAATTTCATATTGAGTCCCATGGATTCATTGCGGAGATAAACCTTGCCTCGGGTGTACTCCCATTGAAGTGATTCACCGGTTTGTGCCTGCAAAGGGGTAGACAAAAGAGAAAAAGAAAAGAGAGAAATTACTGAAGTGAAGCTGAAAATTGCTCCTTTAAAGTGGTTCATTCGGGTTAGTTGAGTTGATCAATCATGTATTAACGTGTGATAACGAGGAGATCAGAGAGTGACAACATGACATCAAAGAAGATCATCTTGACACTCACATTGCGACGAACCTCCTCCTGAGCTTTGTCGATAAGCTCTAAGATAGTAGTGAGAGAACGTGAAGATAGTCCGGGAGAAAGGGAACTTAGGGGATCCACAAGTCGTGGATCTACATACGAAAGGCGGGGATCAATCTGCAAAGCCATGGACTCCCTCACTACATGGGAAATCCTTTCGAGCAGATCCAGTACCTCTTGGCGCGAGAGGGCATGCACCTCATCACTGAGTTGGCGCATACTTTTGAGGTCTTTATGAGCAGTCGAGGTAAGTATCCGGACTGCCAGATCCATGAGTACATCACTCTCACCCCCCTCCTCTTCGCTCAATAGCTGCTCCGCCATCCGAATATTTCCCATAGCTCTGTGGGTGATCTCGTCTCTTTTGAGGGGATTTAGAGCGTAATTCTCTGCCAAATAGATCTGCATATCGGTATCGTCTATAGGCTTAACCCGTATTCTCTGAAGGCGACTGAGAATAGTAGGCAGGAGCTCTTGAGGTGCAGCAGTCACCATCAGGAAGCAGACACCCACCGGGGGCTCTTCCAAGATCTTCAGGAGTTTATTGGCAGATGCCGCATTCATCTTCTCGGGTGCCCATACCCATACCACCTTATGCTCCGACTGGTAGGTCTTGAGGGAGAGGAAGTGAGCGATACTGTCACTCTCATCCTTATAGATTGAGAGCTGTTTGTTGCCGGTATTCAGCTGAGCTGTCCAATCCTCCATCCTTGGTCGCCGGGAAGTCCGAAGCAAGCTACGGAGCGAGTCCATAAAGTCTATTGTCAAAGTAGGCTTGTCACCCGAAGCCTTAACAATGGGCACTACGGGATAGAAGTCAGGATTGGAGAGTTCATCCAGCTGAAGACACGACCGACATTTACCACAGGAGTCTCCATCCACAGGGGCTTCACAGTAGAGATACCGCGCAAAAGCCAAGGTGATAGGGAGGGTCTCACTCCCCTCATCGCCTATGAAAAGAAGTGCATGAGGGAGATCCTCCTCCTCCACATAGCTGCGAAGTCGGGATATAAGCTCCTCATGCCCTACAATATCATGAAAGTATGGCACACAGGGGATGTCTTGAGAAGGCGCTCCGGTTATCTTTGTCACTATCTATTGCTCAAGCTGATAGTCAGGATCCGGGTGAATCTTGGGAGGAAGTGAACTCTTCACAGGGGTATGATCTCCAGAAGAGTAGTACTTCATGAACTGAGAGCGCAGATACATATTCAGGTGCTCTACATCTTTGGCTGCCAGCCTTCCCTTGAAGTCGCTTAGTTTAAGATACTTCTTGGCAGACATCCACTCATCGAGCTCAGTCAGACATTTGGTGATAACGTCTGCACCTTCCCTATAGATGGCAGTACACAACTGGATGGCATCAGCACCTACCAGTAAGCCTTTGACGACATCATTTCCGGTACGCACTCCGGATGAAATGCCAATAGATAGATCCGGTACCTGACCATGTACCAGAGCCGTAAACCGGAGAGGCTCACTCAGATCTGTGGGATGAGAGAATACATCCCCACTCACAAGTCTCTCACCCTCCACATCAATATCATAGGTGTAGAGCCGATTGAAGAGCACTACCCCCTCAGCACCTGCTATATTCAAACCTCTGGCTAGGGCACATATGTCAGCAAAGTACTTGGATATCTTCACCATCACAGGGACCTTGATCTCCTTCTTCACCTCTTTGATCAGATTGAAGAGCTTGGTTTCAGAAGTTCCGGGGTCTAAAGTTGCATCCGCATCCAGCTTCATGACATTGAGTTCAAGAGCTGATGCTCCGGCATCAACGAACTTATGGGCATATTCCAACCAGCTATCTTTACGGTAGCAGTTGATGCTTGCAATCACAGGGATACTGAGAGCCTCGGAAGAGTGCCGAATCAATTCCAGATGCTTATCCATCTCATTCTGGGATACATAGTGACTGAGATAATCCATAGCCTCCGGATAATCCGAATCACTTGCCATGAAAGATACCTCCTGCTCCATCTGTTCCTCAAAGATGGACTTGATCACCACAGCACCGGCACCGGCAGCCTCGTACTTCAGCATATTTTCCACACGATGGGTCAGCCCGGAGCTGGCAACGATGATAGGAGATATCAGATCCAGACCTGCATAGTGTGTCGTAAGGTCGTTATGATATTTCATAGGTTTGAGCTTATAGTTTCGATCTAAAATAGGTACTGACAAAGATAGTAATATAAGAACCTCAACCATCCATTTCCGAGGCCCCAAAAATTACCCCGTACTTTTGCCAAAAGAAAGGCGGGGTAATTTGAAAATTAGTCGGACGTTTTTTTGAATTACCCCGCCTTTTTTTGACCCAATGTAATCGCTTGAAGACCAGAGGCATAGAAATGTATCCTCGAACACCGAATATTGGATACCTATCTGCATGGCTTTTACCTAAATCGGGGTAGCATCCATGTTTTTACAGTTTAGGTAGAAAGTGGTAAATTCGTATATGGAGAATTTTAAAATATAAGTTGCAGATTAAATGGAAATACTGATATTGATCCCGCTTCTATTGTTGGGATACTTCTTTGTCAAATACTTCTCCTTCATACGAACAGTTCATCGAACCATCAAGACTCAACGAGATTTTTCGCGCAGGTACCGTGAGCAGCAGGAGAGACAGCAGCAGGAGTCTCGACGATCCGCTGAGCCTAGGGATCCGGAACAAACCTCGGTGGATAGGATCAATGATGCCTCGATAGATCTTGAAGGAGGTGAATACGTGGAATATGAGGATGTCAAATAAAAAATATTGGAGGGTCAATCATGGATAAGGAAAGAGTTAAGCTGAAGATTGAGGGCATGATGTGCAGCATGTGTGCGAAGCATGTGGAGAGGGCTCTCTCTGAAGTCCCCGGCGTCTCAGATGTTAGGGTGGATCTGGAAAAAGGTTTTGCCGAACTGACTATGAAGGAGGGTGAGGATCCTGCTCCACTGGTGTCTGCAGTGAGTGAAGCAGGGTACAGCGTCGTGGAGGTATCGAAGTGAAGTCGTCTCAGAGGAGCTTCGATGTCGAGGGGATGATGTGTGCCAATTGTGTGGCGCACGTCCGAAAGGCACTGGACAGTGTCCCCGGCGTAAGCCGTGCCGATGTCTCTCTGCCCGGGAAGAGTGCTGTCGTAGACTATGATCCTGAAAGAGTTAAGTTTGCGGATCTGCAGGATGCTGTCAGGCGAGCCGGATACGATCTATTTGAAGCCGACGAGGAGGCATCAGATCTCCGCCGGAAGGAGGCATGGAAAGATACACGGAGGAGGCTTATCGTGACGGTGACTCTGACCGTGGTGATGATGCTGCTCCACCACCTTGGGCATCTCACCCCTCTATCTGAGCCGCTAATCCTTACCCTAATGGCAGCTGCATCCGGGGTAGTCTATTTCTACGTTGCAGGTGGATATCATCTGAGAGCCCTCAAGCAACTATCTCAGGGTGTAACCACCATGGATACCCTCATCAGCATGGGTACCACTGTGGCATTCTTCTACAGTCTGGTCAGGTGGGTCTTGGTTCTCAGTGGCAGCTCCCGGGGTATTCTTTCGGCATCGTACTTTGACGTGGTGGGGATGATCATGTCTTTCGTCCTCATCGGACGACTCCTAGAGGAGCGTGCTCAGTCTCAAACGACGCGTTCGCTCTCTTCTCTCTTGGAGCTGATACCGGAAACAGCTCTGGTAGAGCGGGAAGGGTCCAAGGTTGAGGTCTCCATTAGCGAGATTGTTGTGGGAGATGTGCTGCTGATACGTAAGGGTGAGAGAATCCCGGTGGATGGCATTCTCCTAGAACAGGGAGTGCTGGATGAGAGTAGCATTACCGGAGAGCCCATTCCGGTGGAAAAGGATGCGGGGGACCAAGTGCTTTCGGGGGCCATCTGTGTAGGTGAGAGTGTCCGAATGATGGCTCAGGTTGTGGGCGATGATACTCTGCTGCAGCGCATAGTGGAGTCGGTGCGGAAGGCACAGGCAAGTCAAGCTCCGATCCAAAGGATTGCGGACAGGGTGGCATCCTACTTTGTCCCGGCGATCTTTGCCATTGCCATCGTTACCCTCCTTTCGTGGGGAATATTTGGAGATGTCCCTTCCCCCTGGATGCACGGAATATACTTCTTGATCAGTGTGATCGTCATTGCATGTCCCTGTGCCTTGGGACTGGCTACTCCCACAGCGATTACGGTCGCAATGGGTAGAGCATCGGAGCATGGAGCACTGATCAAGGATGCCACAGTGCTGGAGACTCTCTCTAAAGTGACGGATATTGTATTGGACAAGACCGGTACTCTGACGGAAGGTAAGCCAACGATCGTGGACGAAATTTGGACGACCAAGGATCAGCGTCTTCCCATATCTATTCTGGTCAGTGGAGAATCTCAATCCACACACCCTCTGGCAGGTGCTGTGGTTCGACACTATTCGGAACAGAATAACCATCCGGATGTATCAGTGAGTGAACAAATCGGGGAAGGGCTGGTACTAGTGTATAACAATATAACTTATAGAATTGGAAAGAGAGGGTTCGCACTCAGTACGGAGAATGACTTTTCCCCTGAGGTAAAGGCATTTGAGGCGAAAAACCGTACCCGAACACTACTCTATTACGCTCGTGAAGATATTCTTCTGGGAGTCCTAGCTATAGATGATGAACTCCGTGAGGGGGCGCAAGCCTTCGTCCGAAGGATTGAAGATGAATTGGGTATACGGACTCACCTCCTATCCGGGGATCGTACACTTCGTGTAGAGGGGATGGCTCAGCAGGTAGGTGTATCTCACTTCAGCGGAGAGGTGACACCTCCGGACAAGAAGGAGTATATTGACCGGCTCAAGGATGAGGGACGCATAGTGGCTATGGTGGGAGATGGGATCAATGATTCGCCGGCTCTTGCGGTAGCGGACGTGAGTATAGCCATGGGGACCGGAAGTGACATCGCCAATGAGACTGCAGGAGTAACCTTCGTGGGTAGCTCGCTGGCTCAACTTGGTGACACAATTACACTCTCGAGGAGAACCGTGAGAGTGATCTATCAGAATTTCTTCTGGGCATTCTTTTATAATGTGATATGTATCCCGCTGGCTGCGGGAATATTTTACCCAAAACTCTTCATTTCACCCATGTGGGCAGCAGGAGCCATGGCGATGAGTTCCCTTTGCGTAGTGCTCAACAGTCTACGCATCAGGAGATTTAAACTCTAGTGCTTTGAGGAATTGTCGGGATTTGCTATTTGTAGCGACGGCGAGGTGGAGTGAAGGGCTTCAGACGAAAGTCTGACCTTCCGAAGAGAACTTCCCGCCCCAGGGGTGTGACCTCCAAGCAATTTCCGCGTATGTAATTGATGGATATAAGCCCTGTCTGTATCATCTGGAAGATATACTCTTTCCACTGGATGGCAGACAACTCTCGACCGATGCCATAGGTGGTCAAGGTGTGCCACCCCCTCGAGCGTATTGCGTACTTCTGTGATCCCAGGAGGATGTCAATAACCTGATCGAGAGTGGCGTGAGATTGGGTACGAAGGATGGTACTCATCGCCTTTTGAGCGTAGATGACACCGGGGATCTTGTGGGGCTGAGGATGGATACAGACATCGCAGTGCCCGCAATTGTCTTTGAGAGGAAAGCCAAAGTAGGAGAGAAGAATCTTGCGTCGGCATATATCTGCTTCACAATATCGCTTCATATACTCCATCTTATTGCGGCTGAGATCCTGCATGGCACTATTGGAGATAAGCTTGTCGAGCACAAAAATGTCTCTGTAGGAGTAGAAGAGGAGAGTCTCAGCCGGAGCACAATCCCTCCCTGCCCTGCCTATTTCTTGGTAGTAGCTTTCGATATTCTTGGGCATGTTGTAGTGTATCACCCACCTTACATCAGGTTTATCTATGCCCATTCCAAATGCCACAGTAGCACATACCGCCTCCACCTGTCCGCGAAGGAATATCCTGTGGACGAGTTCACGATCACCGGTGGACATCTGTGCATGGTACGGCAAAGCACGAACCCCTTTGGCATTAAGATACTTGGAGAGCATCTCGGTATCGGAGCGTTTGGTACAATAAATTATTCCGGAACTTCCGGGTCTCTCGTTGATGAACTGCGTGATGGCTAGGAGTTTCTCATCCTTCTTGTATCCTTTCCGGACTTCTAGGAAGAGGTTAGGACGATCAAAGTCTCCTATCAGGATCTTAGGAGAGTGAAGAGCGAGACGATCTACGATATCCCGACGCGTGGCGTGATCAGCTGTGGCAGTGAGAGCTATCACCGGAGTATTGGGAAGTCGCTCTTTGAGGATGGAGAGGCGGGAGTATTCAGGTCGAAAGTCATGCCCCCACTGGGAGATGCAGTGTGCTTCGTCGACAGCCACAGCAGAGATTTCGGCATCTGTAAGGATAGTATCCCCGAGAGGAGACATAAGCGTTTCGGGCGAGAGGTAGAGCAGCTTTATACGACCGGAAGTGACCAGCTCCACCATTCGTTGGCGTTCTCCTGCCGATAAGCTGCTATTGATGGTCGTAGCAGGTATGCCATGACGCTCCAGAGAGAGTATCTGATCCTTCATCAAGGATATGAGTGGCGAGATAACGAGAGTGCAGCCGGGCATCAAGACTGCAGGGAGTTGGTAGCAAATTGACTTCCCTCCTCCGGTAGGAAGGACTACCAACTGGTCAAATCCCCCGAGAAGATTCAAAATGGCTTCCTCCTGAAGAGGTCTGAAGTCACTGTATCCGAAATGTTTCTTGAGATGTAGGCGTAGATCAGGCTCTCCCACTTCGGCACTATCTCTGCATGATGTCCAACAAAGTGCGTAAGGCTTGTAGGGTTACATACCACATGTTCCCCACCCTTCCCAGATCTTCTGATTCAATAAGGCGGCTCGAAACCTTGCCATGGTCGCACACTGCCACCCAAGCATACAGAGGATCGTGACCTTCGGCTGAGGCAGGACCGCAAGCTCCTGTAGTTGCTACGGTATATTCAGTACCGGTATGTCGCGCCATAGCAATAGCCATAGCCTCAGCAGTAGCACTAGTTAAGAGTCCCTCATCAAGTATCCCGGCACTAATCCCGAGAGTCTCATGCTTTGCGGTGTAGGTGTAGGCAACCCTTCCCTCTCTCAACCAAGTGGATGCTCCCGGGCATTGCGTCAAAGCAAGGGTCAGTGATCCACCGGTACAGCTCTCTGCCACAGAGATGAATGCCCCCTTTCTGAGCGCCAAGGTCCCTATAGTTCGAGAAATGTCTTGGATCTTAGATGTCAAATCTTGTATCTCCATGCTACTTATCTACCGGCTTTTCAGATTGCCACGCGTGAGTACGGGGCAGCATCTATCGGAGAACGCACACCTGCAGCATAACCGAAAGCCCCTGCCATGGCGACCATAGCCGCATTATCGGTGGTATATGCAAACGGAGGGATGAAGACTTTCGAGCCACTCTCCTCCCCATACCGCACAAAAGCCTCTCTCAATGCAGTGTTAGCAGATACACCACCTGCCACAGCTACCTGACGAATATGCAAATCCTTGGCGGCCTTGATGAGTTTGTGCATCAATATTTCCACTACAGTACGCTGCAGAGAAGCACACAGATTCTCCTTCTCCTTCACAATAAAGTCGGGATCCTTATCCAATTCGTCCCTCAAAGTGTAGAGAAAAGAGGTCTTGAGTCCGCTAAAGCTGTAGTCATATCCCGATATTTGGGGCTTAGCAAACTCAAAAGCATACGGATCTCCTATATTTCCCAAGCGATTCACCACCGGACCGCCGGGATAACCAAGCCCCATCACTTTAGCGCACTTATCGAAAGCTTCCCCCGCTGCATCATCGATAGTCTTTCCCACTATCTCCATATCGTAAGGCGAACGCAAGAGGATGATCTGAGAGTTTCCACCCGACACGAGAAGGCAAAGGAAGGGAAAATCCGGAGTATCGCTCTCGCTCTCAGCTGTGCGGATGAAGTGTGCCAGCACATGAGCCTGAAGGTGATTCACGTCCACCAGAGGAATGTCCAACCCCAAGGAGAGACCTTTAGCAAAGGTCGTCCCCACAAGCAACGAGCCCAAGAGTCCCGGTCCACGTGTATAAGCTAAAGCCTTGAGGTCACTCATCTTCACTCCTGCCTGCCTCACCGCCTCACTGATCACGGGAACGATGTTCTGAAGGTGTGCTCTACTTGCCAGCTCGGGTACCACACCTCCGTACGTCTCATGTACCTTCTGAGAGGCTATGACGTTGGAGAGCAACACATCTCCCCGCAAAACTGCTGCCGAAGTATCATCGCAAGAAGATTCGATACCTAGGATCAGCAGATCCTTATCTATTATAGAAGTCATATTCTTATCCTTTCGAGTACAAAGTTACCTCATTTTGAGCCGAATGACTCAAAAGTCCACCGAAGTCCCCTTCCAGAACTGATGTCTGTGATGATAGATCCTATTCCACGTTTCCGTCTGATCAAAGCCACGAACTCCTGCATACTCTTCCGCAAGGATTCTGAAAAAAGGCTCTCCACCCCAAAGCCTACGGAAGTTGCGACCCCCCTCCTCCATACTCACCTCTCCGAACTTCATACGATTCACATCCACCAGACAGAACCTATACTCTCCCTCATTCACCTCATCGAAGAGGATATTTCCCGGAGAATAGTCCAGATGCAACACTCCTCTGTCATGAAGATAAGCCGAGAAGCGTCCGAAAGCTCTCACGATCTCATCACGTCCCTCCAGACCTCGACCCTCCCCAAACTCATACATATTGCGCCTAAATTCTATTTGACGAGTAACCAAATAGCTTTGTCGCAGACCCCTCCAGTCCTTATACAACACCACTCCCAACGGCTCAGGTGTACAGATGCCCAATTCTTTAAGCCCCTGTGCGTTTCGGAAAGCTCTCAAAGCTTTAGGGTCACGAAGAGCAGCATAGATATAATTGTTTGGGAAAAAGGGAACCTTATAACGCTTCACATTCAAGAGTTCTCCTTTAGGACCCTCCATCACCTTGATCTCATTGCGTGCCTTGTAGATAGTTTCCCCCTCAGAAGCAAACCTCTCATTCACCTCAGCTATCCACTTCCTCAGCTTAGGATCTTCAGTATTATAAATGACCTTTTCAATTCCCATGAATTCAATTCTTCCCTTGTTTCTCAGGAAAAATAAATGGGAAACTATTGAAAATGTAATCTACAAGTAGCTCTCCCAGAGTTCTCCCAAATACTCTTCTAAAACCTCTCTTCCATCTGTTTCGGTGACGTTCACGACGATTATCAGTCCAAGATGCATTGAAGTGATGGATACAATAAGTCTTGTGAGTTGGAAAGGGGCGGTTCTTATTATCGTATGAATTTGCACAGAAGTATTCTACGGGATAAATCACCAATTCATCATGGTCATCCATATTGGTATTGAATAATCCCTTTTCCTTAAGAATCGGGGTAATAATAGCTGGATTCGCTTTATTATCCCACTTCATATACCCTAAGATAAAAGGTCTGTGATTATAGTACTCCATTACATCCATCAACCAATCTGTTCCTGCTTCAGCAGCAATCACTGCAGTTGATACCATATCTTTATCCTCTAAACCAATGAAACTCTTGTGCACAAGCAAGTCATTGAAAGATTTCAGAACTTCAACGTCAGTATCTAAATATATTCCACCCTCCCAGTATAAAGCATAACATCTGGCATAATCTGATACAAACGCATACTTTTTACATTTATAAGCTTCTCTGACAAACCTATTTGTATAAATATCAAAGTTGTGCTCATTCCACTCTATGATTTCATAATCGGGTAAGTATTTGAGCCACGAATTCCTACAAAATTCTAACAAAGGGGATTGTTCCATTTCCCCAAAGTTGCAATAGTGTATTCTCTTCGGTATCATAACATTATCTCGGAATGGAAGAAACCCAACTCTTGGGAATCTCAATTAGATAATAATAAAGCATAGGGTAGTGAATACAAAGCCACAACTTGAAATGCCTGCTCGTATTCTTAGAATAATAGGGGTACTTCCTTGCCTTTAGGATATAGGGATATAGCAATTTCAGTCGTCCACTTTTCTTGGGGTTTCCCTTATCATAGAGAGCTCTGCGTATACGTACTACCCTTCGGGAGTTAGTCAGCTTAGCATATTCAGCATCTCCTCCAAAAGCCTTCTCCCTTTCATCTAGGCAGATAAGTTGATCCAGTAACCCCTCATCAGTATTTCTTCTGGTGATTTGACCCGGTCGTTCTGCTACATAATTATACAAGGCTTCTGGAATGAAGTAAAAATCAGACGATAGATAGTATGCAGCAAGTGTATAGTCCACATCCTCCTCAATAAATCCTTCTTGGAATCTTAGATTCCCCACCACAGATTTCTTGAAGAGTGTATAGCATACCGCAGAGTCATTGAAGGTATCTGAAGCGTGCATCCTGAGGTGTTTCTCACGAGAAGCTCCTACCAATTGTGGCATCAAACGTACCTTGACCCTTCCATTCAGATACAAACATTTATATCCAAATCGGATAACTTCTTGCTCAGGATGCTCACATAGAACATTAACTACCTTCATATAGCAACCCGGCTCCAAGGAGTCATCACTATCCACGAAGGCGAAATAATCACCTCTCATAAAATCCAAACCAGCATTACGAGCACTGCTTTGTCCTCCGTTAGATTTGTGTATAACTCGCACCCGGGGGTCTCGTTCTGCGTATTCGTCGCATATGGCAGGACATCCGTCAGGACTGCCGTCATCAACCAGGATAATATCCAGTTGGGTATAGGTTTGATGAATGATGGAGTCCAAGCATTTCCGCAGATAAGGCTCCACCTTGTATACTGGGACGATGACTGATATCAGGGGATTAAGTTTATCCATAATAGAAGAATTTACGTAGTAATTCTGATCATCCATTATACTTTCCAGTGAGTTCTAAAATTCCTTCCCAAGAGCTTCTATTTACTTCCTGTGTATAAACGTGTGACTTTTTGATACATGCGTCTTGAAGTGTATCCCTAAATGATTCATCCGTACACACATGAATAAGCTCTTTAGCAAATTGTCGCACATCATCTTGGGGTATCAAGATTCCTGCACTACCGTTTTGACTAGACAGTATGTTTCGAACTCCCGCACCGCAATCAAATGATATGGGTACAACACCATTAGCTTGAGCTTCCAATAATACGCATGGATAGCCTTCAATCAACGAGGTGAGGCAACATATAGCGGCTGTACTCATAATTCTTTCGACTTCGAGAGAAAGTCCCATGAATCTACAACTCCGGAGTTTAAGCTTCTTCGCTAAGGCTTCCGAATAACACCTTTCCTCACCATCACCGTATACCTTAAGCTCCCAATCCGGGAGTAACTTCTCTGCAATTTTCCATGCATTTAGCAACAACTCCACCCTCTTCTCAAAAGTCAACCTTCCGACAAATATTACTTCCTTTTCCTTATTTCTTGTCAGCAAAGGATTAGGGTGTTGGACATTGTATATTGGGAATATCTTTTTGGAATCATCATGGGTGAGATGAAGAGTCCGGATCAATTCTTGCTTGAATTCCCGGGTCAGTACAAAATAGTAATCACACGATTGAAGCTTATGTTTTTCTATTCTATAATGCTTTTTATAATAGTAATTGAGAAGGACATGTTTGGGCAAGGTTGAGGCATACCACTTGAACCACTTTACCACACTATTATTTTTTTTACGCTTGCGATCACTCAATATGAGCTTCACTTCGTGGAAGGGAGAAGAATGCATCCAATACACCAACTTACACTTAGGACATTCAGTATGTAATTCAGAATAAATTGGTAGAAAGACGGCATTCATTATCAATAGATCTAGTTCCCTTTCCTTAGCATATTTTACTATTGCATTATAATTTCCAAGTGAAGGATTTTCCTCGCTATTCGAAAACTCATGTACCGTGTGTGTACTCGACTCATTCGAAGGAGCGAAGCGCTCTCTACAATACTTAGTCGTAAGCAGATGAAACTCACAGCCATATTGGGAAAGAAACTCCATCGTGTCAAACAGCACTTTTGTAGTCCCACCTTCTGCTATTTCATGCTGATAAAAACCTATTCTTCTATAATTCATCAGACTGATACAACACATTTATAATATACTCACAGCACAGCATGCTATAGTTAAATTAATGTCAACAACCTCTTTTCCCCTCACCTGACAGCCGGGTAAAGAGATCTGCAAAATATCTGATATAAGTATCGAAGGAGAAGTATGTTCGGATCCTTTCAGCTCCTGCTTTACCTATACGCTCTCTCCTCTCGGGATCTCCGAGGAGAGTGTCTATGCTCTGTGCCATTCGTTGTGGATCCCGGGGTGGTGTGAGTATGCCACTCTCTCCGTCTACAATCAGATCTCTTGCACCGGGTATATTCGTCACAATGCAGGGGACTCCGCAAGCCATTGCTTCCCTGACTACTCTTGGTGAAGCATCTCTATGGCTCGGTAGCACAAAGAGTGTAGCTCCCGGAAGATAACGCATGGCTTCAGGCTGATCTCCCAGGAAGTGTACTCTATCCCGATCCCGGACAAGCTCGGCATCTGCAGCATCATAGTCACCGATGATGGTGAGGTGTACATGGGGAGTCCTCAGAAGGTTGAAGGCAAGGATGAGGTCCTTCAGCCCTTTGTAGGGTCTTGCACGTGTGACTCCTATGTATAGTATATGTAGCGCATCGGAAGGGACTCCCGGGACCTCTTTCCTCTCTCTTGCAGCTTGCTCCCCCCAGGTAATATCAAAAGGCTTGAGAGCTACACTAAGTTTCTCTTCAGGTATAAATCCGCTCAGATAGGCCTTAATGTCCGGGGTCTCACACACTATGTGTGCCACTCGAGGATTGAGGATACCGAGATGATAAGTAGGATCCCATCTCGAAATAGACGCCTGCGTACCTCGATAGCCTACATTCCGAACAGACAATCCTCTCGAAGCCAGTAGAGCATTGGAGAGTCCCGAGCTGCTTGGGCTGAATACCAAGTCGATCTTGTGAGCACGTATGATCTTCCTCAGATCTCGGATGGCATGGAGGGAGACCTTGTGACGGGTGGGTGATGCCACCAAGGGGAAACACTTTCCACGAGATGCTGTGAAGTTCTCTTCACTAACGAAGGCAATATATACACGAAAGCCGGGAAGCATAGAGCGCTCCCCCAGCATCCTATAGGTGACATTGTCTGCCTCTCTTGCGGTGACGAGAATATTCATATGGTCAGGTAAGAGTATGGTTGCTTGGAAGATTCCGAGGAGTTTGGAATCCTGCGTAAAGGTAGCCCTTTTTGGTTTCTCCCGGAGTTCGCAAGAATAAAGGCGGGGTAATACAAAAGAGTGCGAAGGGTAGGAGTTGCGTCCTACCCTTCGCACTCCGGGTGCCGATCCATCTTTAGATCACTTGGGAGAGTCGGCAGCAGGACGACGTATCATCCTGTAGAGATCTAGGGTCAGCAGTACGTTGATCACCAAGACGAAGAGCAGCAGACATCCCTGATCCACATGCGCATGCTCCACAAACATCGTCTCACAGAAGTGGTATACATTGAGGATGATCAGGAGACACGACCAGATGAAGGAGATCCAGACAAACCACTTTGCACGCACATTGAGGTGCAGCAAGGAGAAGATGAAGGGGAAGATCATACCCACAACCAAGAAGTAGTACATACCGTCCGGCATGGTTCCTGTAGCTTCGGGCATGGTAATGCTCTCACCGAAGAAGAGTCCCATTTGGGAGAATTGGGTGTGGAGGATCATACAGATTCCTATCAGTACCCAGTAGAAGATTATCTTGATTCTTGGTTCCATAGTTAGTTGGTATTTAGAATGTTACAGTGCTTCGAATGTAGAGAATTCTTTCCTCTCTTGATATGCATACAAGTAGGTATTTATCTGTCAAACTTCTCCTCCATCATCCCCCCTTATCGGTATTAAGTCATTTTAGTTCCCATTACTTCTGCTCCAAATCCTCCCGAGGAAGCATCCGAAGGGTGGGAAAATGTTTTTAGTAACTTTGTGAGCATTGCAAACCACAATACGTTACGGAACATACCGCATACACCCTGTATGTCATCCCATTGTGATACCGTCATGATAAAGGATCTATTTGGACTCATATCGCTCGTCATCCTGAGACCCGAACAGGCTTGGAGGCTCGTCAAGAGCAGGTACACCAAGCCTTCTGATGCACTCTCCGAGAAGATCTTCTACCCCGCCTTGGGGTTGCTGTGTCTCGTGGCATTTGTGGGATCTCTCCTCAATGCTCCCGGTATCGACTTCATGGCAGCCATCAAGAGCAGTGTACTCTATCTGATGACCGGACTGTCGGCATTCTACCTCAACCTCATAGCCATGCCGGTAATAGCGAGCAAAGTGCCGGGCTTCAGAGCATCCCGACACCGCTGGGAGGCTTTCATCCTTCATGCTTATGCACCCATCTACCTGCTGACCATCCTCTTCCTGATATTTCCGCAGCTCATCCTCCTGCGGATCCTGATGCTCTATACCGTCTACATTGTCTGGATAGGCTGCCTGCAGTTCTGGGCACTTCCGGAGTCTCGTCTGTTCAGTGCCACAGCCATCTTCTCGATCCTTATCTTCCTCTTCAGCTCCGGCGTCATGAGGATCTTGCAGATGCTTCCCGTATTCTCCAACTAAGCCTCACACCCCTATATCATGGGCAAGAAATCTCAACCATCCGATCGCATCGTGATCAAGAATAAGCGTGCTACCTTCGACTACGAAATCCTGGAGACCTATACTGCCGGTATCGTTCTCTACGGCACTGAGATCAAGTCCATTCGTGCCGGCAAGGCATCGCTCTCCGAGACCTACTGCATCGTGCACCGTAATGAGATGTGGGTCAAGAATATGTACATCGCCGAATACTTCTTCGGATCCTACAACAATCACGAGGTCCGTCGCGACCGAAAGCTGCTCCTCTCCCGCCGCGAGATACGCAAGATCGCAGGAGAACTGAAGAATGTAGGCATCACCCTCATCCCCATCCGCCTCTTCATCAACGAGAGAGGACTCGCCAAAGTAGTCATCGGGCTCGCCAAGGGGAAGAAGGTATATGACAAGCGTGCAGCCCTCAAGGAGAAAGATCTCGCCAGGGAGCTTCGCGCCGCCAAGAAGGTCCGCTACTGAAAGATTCCGTGCACGACATCCGATCCGGATACTTCGTGTCGTATAAATGCATATATTGGGGTCTGTGAATCAAATGACCCGAGTGCATTCAAACAAAGACCTAAGTCATGAATCAGAAACATACCGTCTTTCCGAATGAAAAGACGACCACTTTCCAAATGAAAAGACGACCACTTTCCGAATGAAAAGATGACCACTTTCCAAATGAAAAGACGACCACTTTCCGAATGAAAAGATGACCACTTTCCAAAGTGAAAGACGACCACTTTCCAAAGTGAAAGACGACCACTTTCCAAAAGCCCCGTCCTTGAGGCTCAAATCAGGGGAATAACAACACCTTAATCATAATCTTTATGTCATTGAAATTCAAAGTAGTGCAACGTGTCAATAAGTTTGACGCCAAGAATCCCAAGAACTACCTGAAGGTAGAGCAGGCAGAGACAGAGCGCATCGACATCGACGACCTGGCTCGAGAGATCGCCGAGGACAATACTCTTGCTCCGTTCGAAGTCAAGGGAGTACTCGAAAAGCTCGTCAGCACCGTGATCCGTCATGCTCGTTACGGGCATCGCGTATCTATCGGTGATCTGGGAGTGATCCAGCCACAGATCCGCAGCAAAGGAGTGAAGGAGGGTGAAGAATTCTCCACTGCGAAGCACATTAGGGGAGTCTACCCTCGCTTCAATCCGACGAATGTACTGAAAGAAGCCTTCAAGTCCATCAAGCTGCAGCAAGTCACTGAAGAGGAGTGCAAAGCACCCGGTGACAAGAAGAAGAAACCGGATCATCCCGCCTTTGACGACCCCGGCAAGAAGCCCGAAGAAGGAGCAGGTGGCACCGGCAATGCCGACTGATCTCTGCCCCCTCACCCCCGGGTGGGCGGTGAAAGAGTAGCCGGGCAGAAAAGAAGAGGAGGAGCACGGGGCTTTCACCCCATGCTCCTCCTTCTTGATATATACCCACCGGAGGGCGGTTAGTTTCGGAAGATGTATCTGCCTTGATCGTAGTCCACGGTGATGAAATCATCCCGTGACACTTCGCCTTGGAGGATCTTCACGGAGAGCTCGTTGAGTACCCTGCGTTGGATCACTCTCTTGACCGGTCTGGCACCGAACTGAGGGTCGAACCCCTCTTCGGCGATATGGTCTATGGCGCGATCGGTATAGTGGAGTATCACGCCATTGTCGGCAAGCTTGCGAGCGATGGAGTCCATCTGAATCTTGACGATCTCCCGTATCTGATCCTTACGGAGGGGGGTGAAGACGATCGTCTCATCTATACGATTGAGGAACTCGGGACGGATGGTTCGCTTCAGAAGGTCTAGGACTTGCTCACGCGTCCTCTCCACGACTTCATGATCGGTATCGGGATTATAGTTCTCAAGATTGGTGCGAATAATGTCGGAACCCATGTTGGAAGTCATGATGATGATGGTGTTCTTGAAGTTCACCGTCCGCCCTTTATTGTCCGTCAACCTGCCGTCATCGAGGACCTGAAGAAGGACATTGAAGACATCGGGATGTGCCTTCTCTATCTCGTCGAAGAGGACCACGGAGTAAGGCTTGCGACGTATGGCTTCGGTGAGCTGTCCCCCCTCGTCATATCCCACATATCCCGGAGGAGCGCCCACGAGTCTGGAGGCAGAATGCTTCTCCTGATACTCACTCATGTCGATACGAGTCATCATGTTCTCGTCATCGAAGAGGAATTCTGCCAAAGCTCTTGCCACCTCGGTCTTACCCACTCCCGTGGTACCGAGGAAGAGGAAAGATCCTATGGGTCTCTTGGCATCCTGCAGGCCGGCTCTACTGCGACGTACGGCATCTGCGATGGCAGAGATAGCCTCCTCCTGCCCCACGACACGCTTGTGTAGCTCCTCTTCGAGGTGCAGGAGCTTGTCACGCTCTGAGGCAAGCATCTTGGAGACAGGGATATGCGTCCACTTGGATACTACATCGGCAATATCCTCGGCATCGACCACTTCCTTGATCATAGCCTCCGAGCCCTGCACCTCATGGAGCCTATCTTCGGCTTCAGCAATATCCTTGCGCAGAGCCTCAATCTTACCGTAGCGTATCTCGGCAACCTTGCCGTAGTCACCTTCTCTCTCGGCTCTGTCCGCTTCGTACTTCAGCTTCTCTATCTCCGCCTTGCTGGACTGAATGCGATTGACTTGCTCCTTCTCACTCTTCCACTTGCTCGTCATCTCTGCCTGACTGTCCTTGAGCTCGGCGATCTCCTGATCCAGCTGCAAGACCTTGGCATTGTCTCCCTCGCGCTTGATGGCTTCTCGCTCTATTTCAAGTTGCTTTATCTTGCGGAGGATCTCATCAAGCTCTTCGGGGAGTGAATCCACTTGCATACGAAGTCTCGCCGCAGCCTCATCCATGAGGTCAATGGCTTTGTCGGGTAGGAAACGATCCGTTATATAGCGAGAAGAGAGCTGCACGGCGGCAATGATGGCATCATCGAGGATACGTACTTTGTGGTGATTCTCATACCTCTCCTTCAAGCCACGAAGGATAGATATCGTACTCATCTCATCCGGCTCTTCGACCATGACGATCTGGAAGCGTCGCTCGAGAGCTTTATCCTTCTCGAAATACTTTTGGTACTCATCTAGGGTCGTAGCACCTATGGCTCGGAGCTCACCCCTTGCCAGAGCGGGCTTGAGGATATTCGCGGCATCCATTGCTCCTTCACTCTTTCCGGCTCCCACAAGTGTATGGATCTCATCGATGAAGAGGATGATCTCGCCTTCGGAACGAGTAACCTCATTAACGACAGACTTCAGACGCTCCTCAAACTCTCCCTTGTACTTGGCACCGGCAACCAGAGCTCCCATGTCCAGGGAATAGAGCTGCTTTGACTTCAGATTCTCCGGCACATCGCCTCGAACAATACGACCGGCAAGCCCTTCGGCTATGGCAGTCTTCCCCACTCCGGGCTCACCGATGAGTATGGGATTATTCTTCGTCCTTCGACTGAGAATCTGCAGCACTCTGCGGATCTCATCATCTCTCCCTATCACCGGATCGAGCTTACCTGACGAAGCTGCATCGCACAGATTGATGGCATACTTATTCAAGGCATCATAGGTATCCTCGGCTGAAGGATTGTCCACGGTAGCCCCCTTTCGAAGCTCCTTGACGGCACTCTCTGCAGCATTGGTCGTGGCTCCTGCCTCCTTAAGCAGGCGAGCAGCCTCATTGGAGCTCTCCAACATCGCCAGCAGAATATGCTCTATAGCGACATACTGATCCCCCATCCTATCCGCTGCACGAACAGCACCATTGAGGATCTCTTCAGCCCTCCCTGAGAGGTAAGGCTCCCCACCGGACACTTTCGGATATAGCTCCATACGTTCATAAACCCGAGTGCGTAAGGTGGAGGAGTTGATACCCATCTTACCGAAGATGAAGGTCATCACGCTCTCGCCGTTATCAATGAGAGAAGAGAGTAGATGGATAGGTTCTATCACCTGCTGCCCCAAGCTCTTGACCTTCTCGACGGCAGCTTGGATGATCTCCTGTGATTTGATTGTGAATTTATTCCAGTTCATACATGATTCTATTTATACGCTGTGTTAATACTATTCTAATTTGTTTTCACCCATAGAGTTACAACCCTCACACCAAAGCCCTTGACACTACTCTCCTTGACACTTCATATGACTGCCTGTCAGGCTTATCCTGCCAATCCCTCATCCTTCAGTAAAGTTGTCAACCATCTCACCTCCTTTTGTCAGCATGAAAGTCGCTAATTGTATAAATGGTTCCCCTCCACTCCACAACGTGTTCGCGTTATCCCCTTTTCGCGAACATATCCCTGCAGACGTGTTCGCATTTTCGGCTTTTCGCGAACATATCATCAAGTGTCATATTACAACTTCCGGATAAGTATCGGTGAGAAAGTGGTACCTTTAGGACCCCAAACCTTCTATGAGATGGGATGAGGGTAGGTAAGGTATTAGATGAAAGATATACAAAAGGAAAAGGGCAATATTGTGATTGAAGGTGCCAGAGAGCACAACCTTCGCAATGTCTCCGTAGAATTGCCCAGGTACTCTCTATGTGTGATGACAGGTCTGAGTGGTAGCGGGAAGTCTTCGCTGGCTTTCGACACTATCTTTGCTGAGGGTAATAGGCGTTACCTGGAGACCATGTCTTCCTATGCGAGAGGATTCATTGGGGGATTGGAGCGTCCTGAAGTGGATAAGATCACGGGATTGAGTCCGGTGATCTCCATAGAGCAGAAGACTACCAGTCGCAATCCTCGCTCTACAGTAGGTACCACCACAGAGATATATGACTTCCTCCGACTGCTTTATGCTCGTATCGCTACAGCATACTCACCTGAGACAGGGGAGCCTCTGGTGAGATTCTCCGAGGATCAGATCGTGGAGACCATCATCCGCGACTATGAATGCAAAGCGGTATACATGCTGGCACCTATTGTCAAAGACCGCAAGGGTCACTACAGGGAGCTTCTGGAATCGATGCGTCGTAAGGGATTCGTCACAGTGCGGGTGGATGGTGAGCTGAAGGATCTCACTCCCGGTATGGCTCTCTCTCGGTACAAGATCCACCGTATAGAGGTACTGATAGATAAACTGAAGATATCCAAGGATGATACGGATAGACTTCGAGAGAGCCTACGAACTGCCCTCAAGCAAGGGAAGGACGTGGTGCTGCTGATGGATAGAGATACCGGAGACGTAAGGTACTTCAGTAGGAGCTTGATGGATCCCATCTCGGGGCTTTCCCTCCCAGACCCGGCTCCCCATACCTTCTCTTTCAATTCCCCTCAGGGGAGTTGCCCCAAGTGCAAAGGTCTCGGAGTAGTGCCTGCTCCGGATATGCGTGCCATTATCCCCAAGCCGAAACTCAGCATCAAGGATGGTGGCTTAGCACCGCTGGGGAAGTATAAGCACAACATGGTCTTCGCACAGTTGCAAGCCATAGCTGAACATCATGGATTCTCCTTGGATGATCCTATCAGTGAATTCACGGAAGAGTTGATGGATGACATCATGTCAGGTGCAGACTATCCTCTCAAGGTGAAGAGTTCGACCGGAAAATGGGAAAGACTCTTTGACTTTGCCGGTATCACAAACTATATCAAGCAACTATCGGAGATGGAGGATTCGGCAAGTGCAAGGAAGTGGGCGGATCAGTTCAATACCTACAAGGAGTGTCCCCTCTGTCATGGAAAGCGCCTGAAGAGAGAAGCATTGGCATTCAAGATAGATGGCAAGGATATTATTGAGCCTACGGAAATGCCTCTGCCAAAGTTCAAGGAGTGGGTCTCCAGCATCCCTGATCTTATATCTCCGAATAGGAGGGTGGTAGCTCTGGAGATCGTCAAAGAGATTGTGAACAGAACTGACTTCCTTCTGGATGTGGGGCTGGACTATCTCACGCTTTCACGTACTACCGGAACGCTCTCAGGAGGGGAGACTCAACGCATTAGGCTGGCGACACAGATCGGAAGCAAGCTCGTAAATGTGCTTTATATCCTGGATGAACCAAGTATAGGCTTACACCAGAGGGACAATATGAAGCTGATCCATTCTCTGAAAAACCTAAGGGATGTCGGTAATACCCTTATAGTAGTGGAGCATGACAAGGACATGATGCTCGAAGCAGACTATGTGGTGGACCTGGGACCCGGAGCAGGGAGAAAAGGGGGAAAGGTAGTATTCGCAGGGACTCCGGACGAGCTTCTGAAGTCCGATACACTTACAGCTCAATACCTGTCTGGGGAAAAGTATATCGAAATACCTGAGAAGAGAAGAGAGGGCAACGGTAAATATCTTGAATTGGTAGGTGCATCGGGTAACAATCTAAAGGGGGATACCCTTCGCATTCCCTTAGGTATGTTGATCTGTGTGACGGGAGTGTCTGGAAGTGGCAAGTCTACAATGATCAATGATACGCTCTATCCCGCTCTGAGTAAGCACTTCTACAGATCCCTTCAGAAGCCCCTACCCTATGAGGAGATCAGAGGTATAGTAAATATCGATAAGGTTGTAGCTGTAGATCAATCTCCTATAGGTCGCATGCCACGGAGCAATCCTGCCACCTATATCGGAGTATTCACGGATATACGAAACCTCTTCGTGGAGATGCCTGAGAGTAAGATCAGAGGATATAAGCCCGGGCGCTTCTCCTTCAATGTCAAGGGAGGAAGATGTGAGACCTGCAAGGGTAATGGATATAAGAGAATAGAGATGAAATTTCTTCCCGATGTCTATGTCCCTTGCGAGACTTGTAAGGGAAAACGTTACAATAGAGAGACACTTGAAGTGCGGTACAAAGGCAAATCTATCGCGGATGTGCTGGACATGACAGTGAATATGGCTGTTGACTTCTTCGAGGCAAACCCGGTGATCCTCGCCAAGGTGAAGACTCTTCAGGACGTCGGACTGGGATACATCAAACTCGGGCAGCCTTCATCCACCCTCTCTGGAGGAGAATGTCAGCGCATCAAACTTGCTTCAGAACTTTCCAAGAAGGATACCGGAAAGACGCTCTACTTCTTAGATGAGCCCACCACCGGTTTACACTTTGAGGACATCCGAATGCTGATGAATATCCTCAACAGATTGGTCAATAGAGGGAATACCGTTGTGATCATTGAACATAATATGGATGTGATTAAGGTGTGCGACTACCTGATAGATATGGGCCCTGAGGGAGGAGAAGAAGGAGGGAATATCATCTTCGAAGGAACTCCCGAGGAGATGATCGCTCAGAGTGATGGTTACACTGCCCACTATCTCAAGAGAGAACTGGAAGGGGGGCAAGCCTAATGAGCACGATGGACGAACTCTTGTCATCTCTCAATGAGGAACAGAGGGAGGCTGTTCTATACAACGATGGGGATAGTCTGGTGCTGGCAGGTGCCGGGTCCGGCAAGACTAGAGTCCTCACTACCAAGATAGCTTACCTAATCTCTCAGGGTGTCCCACCTTACTCTATATTGGCATTGACCTTCACGAATAAAGCTGCCGGAGAGATGCGGGAGAGAATCGCGGGGATATTGGGAAATGATCTGTCGAACCTGATTCCGATGGGTACTTTTCATTCCATCTTTGCCAGACTGCTTAGACGCTACGCCACACGGTTGGGGTATGAGTCGAACTACACGATCTATGACGATGGCGACTCCCAAACTCTCGTGAAGCAGGTCATTCGAGACTATAAACTGGATGAGGAGTACTATAAGCCTCGTCCCATTTCAGGATTAATCTCCCAGATGAAGAATGATGGTCTCTCACCTGCTTTTGTGGCTGCCGATAGTGAACTAACTTCCTACTTCCGCAATCGAAGGATACCCCGTTTCCCTGAGGTATACACAGAGTATCAGGAGAGAAGTCTGCGTGCCAATGCCATGGACTTCGATGACCTTCTGGTGAATATGTGGAGACTACTTTCCGATGATGAGCAGGCACGTAGAGAGTGTCAGGAGAGGTTTCGTTACATTCTGGTGGACGAGTATCAGGATACCAATAGGGTGCAGCACAAGATAGTACGTCTCCTCAAGGGTCCTCATTCGGTAGTCTGTGCTGTAGGTGATGACTCTCAAAGTATCTACTCCTTCAGGGGGGCGGTGATTGATAATATCTTGACGTTTGCTCAAACCTTTCCGGGAGCGAAACTCTTCAAGCTGACTAAGAATTATCGTTCCACAGCAACAATAGTTGGGTTGGCTGACGACCTGATTGCTAAGAACGAAAAAAGAATTCCTAAAGAGGTACATGCAGTGGCAGGTGAAGGGTCCAAGGTGAGTCTCTTTGCTTCATTCACTGCTGCCGCTGAGGCACAAACCGTAGCCGCCAAAGTCTTTAAGCAACTCAATGCAGGTACTGATCCTGAGGAGATCGCCGTTCTCTACCGCACCAATGCCCAAAGTAGACAGTTGGAAGAGAATCTACGCATCTTTGGCATCCCTTACAGAGTATTTGGGGGTCTCTCTTTCTACGATCGCAAGGAGGTCAAGGACGTCTTGGCATATCTTAGGCTTCTTTCCAATCCCAAGGATGATGAGGCTTTTCGGAGGATATACAATGTCCCGGCAAGAGGTATAGGTGCCAAAACCTTCGGTGCCATCGCCGATGCTGCAGACTCTTATTCTCTTCCGTTGATGTCTGTGGCTTCTCAGCCTGAGCTATATGCCGGGAGTTTGCGTGGAGGGGCTGTAGCAAAAGTTCAGGCTTTCGTGGATCTCATGAAGGATCTCTCTGAACAGAAAGAGGTACTTCCTCCTGATGACCTCCTTGACTATCTACTCAAGATCTCGGAGATACCTAAGATGTACTCGGATGGGAGTGTGGAGTCGGAAAGCAAGCTGCAGAACATCGAGGAGCTCAAGAATGCTCTCTCTGAATACCTGGCGAATAGGATGACTCAAACGAACGAACTTCCTTCTTTGGAGGACTTCGTCCGGGAGATGGCACTATATACGGACAAGGATCGCACGGAGGAAGATGATCAGCCTAAGGTAACGCTGATGACCATGCATGCCTCTAAGGGTCTGGAGTTTGAGCATATCTATATCGTAGGTCTGGAGGAGGGTCTCATACCTAGCGAGCGAAGTACTTCCGCCGCTGACATTGAGGAGGAACGCAGGCTGCTCTATGTTGCCATCACACGTGCTAAGTCTGTGTGCCAACTATCTTTTGCTCGCGAACGCACCCTGCACGGTCAGACCAGGATGGCTGCTCCCAGCAGGTTTATCATGGACTTGAACCCTGAATATGTTGAGGATTATTCGGGTGTACTTGAAGGTTTCTCACGAGTCTTGAAGCACAATCTTTCATCTACCCCTACGCAGGATGCTCTCCCCGACACCCAACCCAAACGTCGCATCACTCGTATTGTCGGCAAAAAGCATATCAAAGGAGAATCGCAACCAAAGGCAGAGATATATCCCACAGACCCTAATCTAGACTTAGCTCAAGGAGACTATGTATATCATGAACGGTTTGGAAGAGGCACTGTCGAGGGGTTCAGCGATAGTGTTTCCGGGACTAAGGTGCATGTGGACTTCGAGAAAGAAGGCAAGAAGGTACTCATCGCCAAGTTTGCCCACCTTCGCAAGGAGTAAGCAGTTTCAAAAAAGAGGACTTCCCGGTGATGGGAAGCCCTCAATATAATCTAAAATCAATCTCTAAAACCTCTCGGTCTTATTCATGATGCTGACCTTCAGCCATTGTTTGGTGAACGGTTCCACGCGGATGCTCTGTCGGTGAGTAGATACTGTACAGCTTCATAGGCTCGTCACCGATGTTCTTTATATTGTGCCAAGTAGCCTTGGGCACAATAATGCAGTCACCGGATTTAACCTTACCGTAAGAGGTCATGGTGTCTTCAGACTGACCGAAGAATACTTCTCCTTCACCTTCTTCCAGACGTAAAAATTGCTCTACATCGTTGTGAATCTCCTTACCGACATCACCACCTACCGGGATGCTCATCACAGTCAGCTGCAGGTTGGATCCGGTCCATACTGCCGTACGGAATGTAGTGTTAGCTTCCGTAAGATCCTCAATGTGTGCGACGTAGGGTTCACCACCGTGATCTGCATAGTCAAGAGTAGCAGGATCTAACTTCTTCTCTACTCTCATCTCCTCTTTCAGCTCACGAACTTCTTCGTTTGTTTCATTTCTCTGTTCCTGAGTACAACCCATCGTCGCCATACCAATACCAACCGCATAGGGTCACCAGAATCTGTTTTGTAATCATAATACTAAGGGTTAAGTGAAACACTAAGTTTTCCTGTTACGATGTAAAAGTACAATAAATCGAATTGGTAAAGTAATATACTCAGGTCAATCTTTGGAAAGATACCGTCTTTTGGTTTGGAAAGATAGTATCTTTCTAAACATAAACATACCTTCTTTCTGAATGCAAACTTACCGTCTTTCTGAAGGGGAAGATACGGTGTTTCGGG
>X289_Eastern_Grey_Kangaroo__coassemble_92_pt1 | contig 72694 bp, 53 predicted proteins | sample X289_Eastern_Grey_Kangaroo__metabat2_low_PE_002 | metagenome-assembled genome bin X289_Eastern_Grey_Kangaroo
CAGTAATTGGAGCCTTCCGCATAACCTGAATACTCACCTTGCGGAATTAAGGTAGCAGGTTGAATTTCAGGTATTTGGGAATAAGTGGTACCTTTGTGGAGATTTTTTTGACAATCAAACGATAGCGATACCGTATGAGACTGAAACCCTCCCTCACGACTCTGGTGCTGCTGCTCTCTATCTATGCTTGTTCGCCCCGAGGCAATCAAGGAGATGGGACCACTTCGGTGAATGATACCTTCCCGGTACCCGTAGAAGTGCCTGAAGAGACACCTAAGCTCCTTACTGCCTCAGATATCGACCTGAAGCAGGAGTTGATCTATGATGAGCATACCCTGGAGGACATATATCCCTATAAGGATACTACCCGGATGTTTAAGTGGGATCGTATCCGTGCACAACTGGCTCTGATCGAGAATATGCAGGAGGATCCGGATGATACTTGGGTGGTATTCCAGAACTACCGGAACGGGAATGGGGAGGCTCCCACGGTTGAGGACTTAGTCCGCAATGAATATGGGAGGGTATCTGACCGTAACGGGGTAGAACGCTATCAGGGGGTACCTCTCTATGCACCCGGTGATACGACCGTAGTGGTGGCATATGCTAGGGACGGCTGGCTCGGGCATCTCGTAGACAGTGTGGGCGGACACTACCGGGTACGACCGATTTGGGGGGATGAACGGTACACAACACCTAAGAGGTACACGGAGAAGCTCCCTCAAGGATCCCTCTTCGCCCATGTCGCTATGGTAGACCGGCAGGATCAGAATATCTGCACCCTCGAAAAGAGTGAACGAGGCAAGTGGATCATACGAAGTAAAAATCCTGCCACTACAGGCTTACACCGCCCCCCTCACAAGCAGCCTACTCCACTGGGTATCTATCTGCTGCAAGAAAAGAAGGAAAAGATGTACTACTTCAAGGACGGAACCACCTCTATTGGGGGCTTTGCGCCATACGCCAGCAGGTTCTGCAGTGGTGCTTATATTCATGGCATCCCTCTCAATGGTGGGAGAACTAAGCACATAGAGTATAGCCCCTCCCTCGGTACTACACCTCGCTCTCACATGTGTGTGCGCAATGCCACCTCACACGCAAAGTTTATCTATGACACCTTTCCCACCATGAGTTCGCTCGTCGTGGTGATAGAGTAATCGTATTGCACTATATTTGAACCCTATGAGAAGGAAGATATTACTACTGGTGACCGCTTTTGCCCTCATCTCACCACTAGAGTGTCGGCACACCCTCTCCGAAGAATGCACGAAAGTAGAGACCCCATTTGACATCAGAGACCAAGTACAAGCTCTATACGATGCCATGTGTCCGGATGGATGCGTGGGCTCCGGAGCCTTTGAGCAGGCATATGAGGGGTACTGCAAGATTGCCAATAAGAGTAGAGAGGTGCTCACACTGATAGATTTTTCATTGCCCTCCACTGAACCACGGCTCTTTGTCTTCGATATCCCGGGCAAGAAGATGCTCTTCAAATCCGTAGTCGCTCACGGGAGAAACAGTGGTGGCAACTATGCGACATCCTTCTCCAATAAACCGGGCTCCTACAAGAGTTCATTAGGCTTCTACCTCACTACACAAACCTATCAGGGTAAGAATGGATACTCACTTAGACTCAAAGGACTTGAGAAGGGTATCAACGATATGGCGGAGGCTCGTGCGATAGTAATACATGGCGCCAAATATGCTGACCCTAAGGTGTGTGCCTCGGGAAGACTTGGGCGCAGTCTGGGATGTCCGGCACTTCCTGAGAGAGTCAATCGCACTATAATAGATGCCATCAAGGGAGGTAGCGTGCTCTTCATATACTCCGGGAGTGAAGACTATCGTACCGCCACCCGGATATTAGAGAAGCCTGAAGAGAGTCACGGGCACGATCTCAATGGCTGAGGGGCTCAAGACCTCGCCAGCCTTGGTAGTCTCCGAATAGGAATTCCGGTGGTGCTATGATGTAGAGCCGCTCAGTGGCTCGTGTCATGGCAGTGTAAAGCCACCTGAAAAAGCTCCTATCTATCATCTCCTGCGTGAGATATCCGAAACTGATATAGACCTCTTTCCACTGTCCACCCTGCGACTTGTGGCAAGTCATGGCGTAAGCATATTTGACTTGGAGGGCATTGAGATGAGGATCCTTGCGGATCTGCTCGAAGAGAGCTTTACGGCTACGTATACCGGGATAGTCCGCCACAACACCTTCGTAGAGAGCTTGACGCTGTTCGGAAGTTAGAGATGCCACTCCACTGTATAGGCTCTCAAGGAGCAGAAGGGCAGTGAAGATCCCTCCGGCGGAGTCTCTCAACTCAGCTTCCCTGAAGTGAAATCCATACAGTTCGTGCTCTGCTCCGGCGTGTTCGACATGCAGCAGCTCACCATTGGCTATGAAGTTGGTCGTAGGTTTGTCCTCTTCATCCAGAGGTAGATGTAGATAATTATTGCGACAGACCATAAGCTCTTCACCATTCACGATTACTCCGTCATAGTCCAGGGAGCGAAACCTAATTTCTCTATTGAGTTGCTCAGCCTCTCTATTGGACCGAGTGATAATCAAAGTCTCATCCTTCCCAACTCTTCGATATGATTGCTCAACGAGGGAAGTGAGGTCGTAGGGTGAGACAAGAGTGACTTCCGTCGTGGATGGTAAAGGCAGGATAGGAGTGGGGAAGGAGCCATCATCTATATCAGCATTGTGAAGGTGATGACGAAGGATATGGGATAGGCTGACAATCTCTCCGGCAGACTCCTGACGAACTATATCTGTAAGTGTCCCGGTACTGACCTGCACACCATACCCCTGAAGGCACACGGGATCCATGGCGGGACTGAGCTCCGTACCCACAGGTGGAAGCTGCGCATCATCTCCGACAAAAAGGATGTGCGATCCTTCAATACCAAGACAATATTCCATCAGATCATCCAGCAACCTACCGGTTCCAAAGGGCGTGTAACCCTCAGAACTATTGGAGATCATAGATGCCTCGTCAATGATGTAGAATGTACCCTTTCGCGAGGTATTGTATCCTATGTCAAAGCTCGCATCTCCGTCTGAAGTAATCCGTTGGCGGTAGATGGTTCGGTGTATAGTATGGGCAGGGAACCCACAATAGCTCTGAAGCACTTTGGCTGCACGTCCTGTGGGAGCCAGCAATCTGAAGTGTAATCCGGCGGAATAAAGTGCCCTAACAAGTGCCCCGATGAGTGTCGACTTACCGGTACCGGCATATCCTCGGAGGATGTATATGGAGTGGGGTGGGGAGAGGGTGACAAAATGTGAGAGGCCTTCTATCACTTTTTTCTGAGACAGAGTGGGTTCGAACTCGAAAAAATGCGTAATTTGGCAGGAGAATTGGTCGTATGTCATGAAGTGAGTGATAATTATGCTTCGGAATAACCGACGTTGTGAATAAAGTTTCTTATTTTTGTCACTGCGTGGCTATTACGGGTACTGATCATCTTAAGGATAGCGTATCCTAAGCACTTGAGAAATAGCATGAATACAAAATAAACATATAGTTCGTATGAAAACAATTTTCAAGATCCTGCTGGCATTGGTTGTCGTTGGTCTCGCATACGTCTCCTATCGGAGTATCATGGGGCCCATCCAATTCAAAAATGAAAGGCAAGCGAGAGAAAAACTCATCATCGCTAAGCTCATGGATATTCGAAAAGCTCAGGTGGCGTATAAGTCTGCAAACCAAAGGAATGCAGCTACCTTTGACGAATTGATTTCCTGGCTGAAGAATGGGAGAGTACCTGCTATCCGCAAGGTGGGTGAGCTGACCGAAAAGCAGCTTGAAGCAGGGATGACCGAGCAGAAAGCTGTAGATATCGTCAACAAAGCTAAGGCTACCGGCAAATGGGATGAGGCAGAAAAGGAAGGTCTCAGCCGTGTAGTGAATGGCAACAGAGTCTCCTTCACCCGTGACACCACCTGGGTAGTACCTCAGGAAAGTCTCTTCCCTGACAATTATCCTGTGGAGGACTTGGGCAAAGTCCCTGGCACCAACGCCACTTTCGACATGGATACAGCAAGTGTTGCGTCTGCTTCAGGCTACAATATCAAGGTGTTCCAGGCTTCTGTTCCCTACACTACCTACCTGGGTGACCTGCAAGGAAATGAGCTTGACAACCTTATTGATATTGCCAAGAAGACGGATAAGTTCCCCGGACTCAAGGTGGGCTCGCTCACAGAAGTGAACAATAACGCAGGAAATTGGGAGTAATATATGTCGCGTGAGCCGGTAAATCCCACCGGATGGCAGGCTGAAGACCTTTCCTTTGGTGAGTCGGCAGCGCAAGACTTAGAAATGTCCATCCGCATTGGTGCGGATGGACTTTCTTTTTTGGCGGTCGAGAAATCCGATCAGCCGGACCCTTTTCACGGTGAAGAGCGCAAGAGGTCCACACCTCCGCGGATCAAAAGAGCTTATATACCCTTTCCCACTCGCGGTACTGAGGGACTCAAGGCAGCTTTCTTTGCTAACGAATGGCTTGCCTACCCCTTTGCTGCCACGTACATATATCTGGATGATGGGGGGAGATATGCCCTCATTCCGGATGATTTGTCCGAAGGGATATCCCCCGAAGAGTGGCTTTCAAATATCTCAGACCCCGACGGTCACACTCCTATGAGTCTCAATGTTCGGGACGAAAGGATGACTCTCGCCTACGCTCCAGACACGTCTACGTACGAGTTCTGTGCACGATCCTTTTCATATCCCCGCTTTGAGCACCGCATCCGCTCTTTCATAGGTCTGACCACCACCCTCTCCCGTCGCACCTCTCCCAAGGTTCTTGTCTGCATTCCCGATGGCGAAATGCTGGACGTACTGCACGCCGTCTCCGGAAAACTCCTACTAGCCAACCGGTACACTGTCCGTACTCCGGTAGATTCACTCTATTTCATCACCGCTCTCTGGCGCCATTTCTCTCTGGATCCCGGCGTTGATCCCATCTACCTCTACGCCACTCGAGACAGTGAGCTCCGCCCACTGGTCTCCCTACTCGAAGGTCATATCCGCAATATCCGACTCAATGAATATCCCGGATGCGTTTTCTCATCTGCAGAGCTAGCCTCTTGGAATACCCCACTTCCTCCCGAACTAATACTTGATCGACTATGCGAATAATTCGTGGCAAATACGGACACCGACGATTCACCGTTCCTCCCACTTTTAAGGCGCGTCCTACCACCGATATGGCCAAGGAGAACATCTTCAACGTCTTGGAAAATCTTATAGACTGGGAAGAGACTCGTGCACTAGACCTCTTTGCAGGAACCGGAAGTATCGGTCTTGAGATGGTTTCCCGAGGCTGTCCGTACGTTGTTGGGGTTGAGTTAGATCCCCAGCATGCGGACTTTATCAAGAAAGTCGTCGCACTACTTCACGAAGAGGACTACCATCTGGTACGAGGAGACGCCCTCAAATACATTGCCACAGCTTCCTCCTCAGACTCCTTTGACCTCATTTTTGCGGACCCTCCCTACGCACTTCCGGAGCTGCAGAGCCTTCCGGACCGCATTCTCTCAGGCTCTCTACTTGCTACGGATGGACTGCTTGTGCTTGAGCATCCGCGGGACTATTCCTTCCAAGACCATCCCAACTTTGATCAAGAGCGAAAGTACGGCTCCGTCCACTTCTCACTTTTCCGACACCATAGCGAATGATTGACAGCCGACCCTCGGATACTGCTTATCTATTACTCAATACCGGATCCCCCTCCACCCTCACACTCCCGGCCCTTCGCACCTATCTCACCCGTTTCCTCACTGATCCCAGGGTCATTAATATCCCTGCCCCCCTCCGTCACCTGCTGGTTCGCGCCATCATTGTCCCCTTCAGATCCCCACGCTCCCTCTCACACTACCGGGAGATCTGGACAGAGCGAGGCTCCATCCTCCGCATTCATACCCACGAACTGGCACAGCAGATTTGTGAAATAAGCGGACATCCCACGCTGGTAGGCATGCGATATGAGGAGGAAAGCATCTCCACAGCGCTTCACCAAGCCTCAGAGATGGGGATTTCCCACCTTATTCTGATTCCTCTTTTTCCCCACTATGCCATGAGCAGCTACGAGAGTGCTGTGGCAGAGGTGGTACGGTGTCACGCAGCAGAGGGCCATACATTCCGACTTTCCTGCGTTGCCCCCTACTATTCGCACCCCTCTTTCATAGAACTTTGGGCGGATACCATCGCTCAACAAGCCCGACCCGGAGATCACCTAGTCCTCGCTTTTCACGGCATACCCCTCTCTCAGGTCACTCCCTACGCCGGTGATCCCCTCAAGGACTATCCTACTCAGTGCCTAATCACCGCTGACCTCATCGTTCGGCACCCCAAACTTCTGCCCCTCTCCCTCACTTCCGAAGTGGTATATCAGTCCCGTTTGGGAAAAGGAAAATGGCTGGAACCCATGCTCAAAGAGAGACTTCAACAGCTACCCTCCGAAGGCTACAGTCGTATTCTGGTGGGCTCACCCTCCTTCTACTGTGATTGTCTCGAGACCCTTTACGAGATCGGTATAGAAGGAGTTGAGACCTTCAAGTCACACGGAGGGAGCGAACTGATCCTCCTTTCCTGCCCCAATTCATCTGCCGAGGGAGCCAGAGCACTTCTCGATGCTGCCACCCTTCCTCTCCATGAGGCATCCTACTTCACTCATCCCTAGACTTTATATTTCCCTGCCCCTTATCCGGTCGGAATTACATAAGCTATTGATGGATAAAGGCTATCTTTGCTACGTCCTTGATCGACGGATCGATGATTAACCTAGATATTTGAAAAAAATGAACATCCCCACAGCTTTCAGCGACATGGCAGTCGAAATATTCCACAGAGCCATCCGTGAATATCACGTGATGGATAGTGTAGATGCCCCCATCCGGAACCCCTTTCCCCTCAAATCCATAGAGTACTATCTCTACCTTAAGTGTTGGATAGATACCCAGCAATGGCACCTAGAGGATATCATCCGCAGCCCCGAGATCGAGCCCACCGAAGCTCTCGCCGTCAAGCGCCGCATCGATAAGTCCAACCAGGACCGTACCGATCTCGTCGAACTCATAGACAGTTACTTCCTTGACTCTTTTGCTCAGATTCAGACCTCTCCCGATGCCACCCTCAACACCGAGAGTCCTGCTTGGGCTATAGATCGTCTCTCCATCCTACAGCTCAAGATCTATCACATGAAAGTAGAGTCTGAGCGTGAGGATGCCTCCCGGGAGCACCGCGAAGCATGCTTGAAGAAACTTAAGGTCCTCGAGGAGCAAAATAGAGACCTCTCCACTGCTATCGACCAACTCCTGAATGATATGGCTCAAGGTCGCAAGTATATGAAAGTCTACAAGCAGATGAAGATGTACAACGACCCCAATCTCAACCCCGTACTCTACGGCAAGCACCCTGAGAGTCACTGATCTCCTCCCTTTCCCACCTAACTACTCAGATGGAGCCCCCCTCCTACATCGTGTTGCGCTTTAGCGCACTCGGCGACGTAGCACTCTCCCTCCCATTCCTCTATCAGGCAGCTTACTGCTACCCTGATAGAAGGTTCACGTTCGTTACCACCCCTTTCCATTCACACATCCTCCTAGATCCTCCCCCCAATGTCAGAGTTGTCACCTTCGACACTCGTCATCAAGGAGGATTCAAGGGATGCATACAGCTTGCACATCGGCTCCACAAGCTGGAACCGATGGCTACAATCCTTGATCTCCACGACGTCCTGCGCACCCGTATCATCTCTTCGACCCTCAAGGTCCTCGGACACACAGTATACACTATCCGAAAACCCCGCAGAGAAAGAGCCCGTCTGGTGCAGCGACCTCCCAAGGATCAAGTACCCAGAGAGCTGTATGTCCCCCCGATGACTCAGGTGTACTGTGAAGTATACCGACGATGCGGACTTACAAAGGTGCAGGAGGGCTTTTCGCCCTTCTTGGATTCATCCGCGAAAAGGTCTCCCATTTTAGGGATTGCCCCCTATGCCAAACACCCCTCTAAGGTGCTACCTACCGAGAGACTCCGCGAACTCATCACCCTGATTCACCGCTATTTTCCTCACTATACCATCCTTCTCTACAGCGCTCCCGGGGAAGAGAGACAGAGAAGCGAAGCCCTCAGCAATGAATTTCCGGGCTTCGTCTCCTGCACACGTGCCTCCTCCATCACTGAAGAGCTCCGGGAGATATCCACTCTCTCCGCCATGATCAGTATGGACAGCGCCAATCAGCATCTGGCAGCATGGATGGGAACACCGGTCGTCTCCATCTGGGGAGCCACACATCCCGCCGCGGGATTCATCCCCTGGCACGGCAGCGAAGAGGATTGCCTCGGCATCCCTCTGCCATGTCGCCCCTGCTCCATATACGGACAGAAACCCTGCCACCGCGGAGACCTCGCATGTATGTACCGCCTCAAGCTATCCAAAGTCATAGACCGGCTACACCCATACCTCGACTAAAGGACCTACTTAATGGACTGTAAGAAAGGTGATTAGAAAGGTGTATCGGGAGTGCTAAAAATTACCCCGCCTTTTTCTTGAAAAAACGTCCGACTAATTTTTTAATTACCCCGCCTTTTTCTTGAAAGAAAGGCGGGGTAATTTTTGGGCTCATTTTAGGCAGCATTTTAGCGAAGGATGGCGAAGGAAAGTACTCTTTGTGGCTTTTCCTAATATTTCGTTGAGAATAGCGAGAAAAATGACCCAAAGAGTCATTTTTTTGTAAAGGAATTCAAATCTATTTATTTACCTTTGCAATACCTTACTATCCATTATTCCAATTCCCGATGAATACGCGACATCTATATATCGTGATGGGATCGGTAGCGGTCACTACCGCTCTACTTTTCCTCCTTATGGTATCCTGCCGTCCTCAGGTCAATCCCCACCGCATCACTGTAAGCATTGCACCCGAAAGATATTTCGTGGAGCGTATTGCAGGTGATGCCTACGAGGTGAGGGAGATGGTACCCCAGGGAGTGGGTCCCGAGGAGTATGATCCCACTCCTCAAGATATCTCCTCGCTCTCCAAGTCTGCTCTCTACTTCTACATGGGTACTTTGGGCTTCGAGAAGGCCTGGCTCAATGCCATCAATGAGAATAATGCCAACCTTAAGTGCATTGATATCTCCACCTATATTTCGACGCCTGCCACCCCCTCCACTCATAGCCACGATGGTCACGAACACCCGGGCGCTGATCCCCACTTCTGGGCTTCCGTCACCGGTGCCACCGCCATCTCGAAAGGTATCTACGAAGCACTTATCGAGCACTACCCGGAAGATGCACAGACTTTTGCCGAAAATTACGACCGCCTGCTGCGAGATATCAAGTCTCTGGAGGAGGAGTGTCGTGAGGTCTTTGCCCACACCACCCATCGCAGCTTCGTGATATATCACCCCTCACTCACCTATTTTGCAGAAGAGTGGGGACTGAATCAGCTGGTTTTGGAACAGGATGGCAAGGAGCCTACCCCGGCGCACCTGGCAAAAGTCATCGCCCGTGCCCAATCTGATAGCGTTAGAGTGGTATTTGTACAGAAGGAGTTTGATACCGCCAGAGCTGAAAAGCTAGCCAAGGAGATCGGAGCCGAAGTCTATGAGATTGCGCCTCTCAGCTACGACTGGATGGCAGAGATGCGTCACATACTTGATGCCTTCAGGGAATAAAGAGTGACGATGCATAATTCCCCGGACAGACATCACCTACCCCTTCTGGAAGCTAGGAATATTTCGGTGGGGTATCCGGAAAAGCCCAACCTCCTCAGGGATTTGGACTTCACCCTCTACGCCCGAGACTTTGTGGGAATCATAGGACCCAACGGTGGAGGCAAGACCACATTGGTCAAGAGTATTCTTGGTCTGCTTCCCCTCAGCAGTGGAGAGATTGTCTTCTACGATGCAGAGGGCAATGCCTCTTCTCTTCCCGATATAGGCTATGTCCCGCAGCAAAGCACCCTGGACAGGTCTTTTCCCATCTCTGTATCAGAGGTGGTGAGATACGGACTGGCATCGGGAATGCACACCCCTAAGGGAGATAGGACTCATCGGATCGTGGAGGAACAGCTGGAGAGGGTAGATATGCTTCCCTACCGATCCACCCCTATAGGAAAGCTTTCGGGAGGTCAGCTGCAGAGAGTCCTCCTAGCGCGTGCTCTCGTCTCTCATCCGAGACTACTCATCTTGGATGAGCCCAATACCTATGTCGATAAGCATTTCGAGTCTCAGCTCTACAGCCTGCTGCCGGAGATCAACAAGGAGTCTGCTATCCTCCTAGTCTCCCATGACATCGGCAGTGTAAGCAAGCTGGTGCGACGACTCTTCTGCGTCAATCATACGCTCCATGTCCACGAAGATATCGATAAGCTATGCTCGGAATGCGCCGAGTCTACAGCACTGAAATACCTCTCTTTGGTGGAGCATAGAGAGGTATAGACTTCCGAATAATATCAATAGTAGGTATTGCATAATACCGCTTTGTTCTCTACCTTTGCGTCATGGGGAGAGGGAAGTTTCTTCTATTATCCTTACTATATTAAGCTACGAAGTGATGGAGGCTTTTAATGTGAATCAGACGATTGAAAAGGTTAAGTCCCAGATGCGCAAAGGCATCTTGGAGTACTGTATCCTGCTGATCCTACATCAGCGGGAGGCATACAGTGCTGATATCATCCGAATCCTACAGGAGTCGAAGCTGATCATAGTAGAGGGGACCCTCTATCCCTTGCTATCTCGCCTGAAGAATCTGGGCCTGCTATCTTACAGCTGGGTGGAGAGTACTCAGGGTCCTCCTCGCAAATACTATAAGATCACCGAGAAGGGCGACTACTTCCTCACCCATCTCAACGATGCATGGCTGGAGATCTCACACGCTGTCGAAGACCTTTCCCGGCGGGATTTCCCGGCACTCCCTGCGCAAGAGTATATCTCAGTCTCTGAACCTATAGATACGATCCAAAACGATGAAAAAGACCATTCAGATCAACCTCTCTAATCGTATCTTCCACATTGAGGAGGATGCCTATCATATGCTCGATGAGTATCTCAGAAGCATCGAAGAACACTATCGCAAAGACGACCCCGAAGGGGAGATTCGGAGAGACTTTGAAGATAGAATAGCGGATCTCCTGACCGACAAGACGCGCTTGGGCTACCCTGTGGTTACGCCCGAAATCGTGGGGGATGTCATCTCTCGTGTGGGAAATGCCGAGCAGATATTCGAGGAGGTTCCCGGAAGTGAGGAGGTCCCGGAAGAGCCCTCGAGTGTCAAGAGTGACCCCATCCCGACACCTGAGCAGCACAAGACCTACCGAAAGTTTTACCGCGACACACGAGGCAAAATGCTCTTCGGAGTACTTGCCGGTATAGCAGCATACTTCAAGCTGGATGCCAACCTCGTAAGGATACTCTTCATTATCCTGCTATTCACTCCGCTCAACTGGGCATTGGTGATATGTTACTTTGCCTTCGCGATCTTTACTCGTCCGGCGCGGACTGTTGCGGAGAGGCTGGAGATGTTCGGCGAAGAGGTCTCTCCGGACTCCATATGGCAGAAGATCTCTGAAGAATCTCGAAATCTCAGAGATAAGGTCCATCGCACTTCTCGTGATCTGGATGATAAGTATAAGCTCAGAGATCAGATGGACAACGTAGTGACCGGTATACGCAATGAGACGAAGAACATGAGCGTGAGGCAGTGGTTCTGGTGGGGATTTCTCATCTTCGTCATCCTGATCATCGGCTTGGGGTTACTTAACTTCTTTGGAGGATTTGGGGGCGTAAGATATTTCACCATAAACCCCTTCTGGGAAGATTATTATTACGGACTCTCACACATGATGGGATCTTCCACCATAGCTACACTGGTCTCCATTCCCATAGTGATCCTGGTGCTTGGGATACTCTTCACGGTACTTTTCTGCCTTACTATCCTTCCGATAGGTCTGATCCTGAGGCTGAATACCGCTCCCTTGATGAAAGTGATCCTCATCGTGGCATGGTGTGCTGTGATGTACTCCTTCCTGGCAGGAACGTTATGAGTATCTTTGCAGAAAGAGTTGTTCCCAAGACCCTATGCTTTCTCTGCAAAACGTATCAGTATACTTCGGTGCTGACCCCTTATTCTCTGATATATCCTTTCAAGTAAATCCCAAGGAACGTATCGCCCTTGCCGGACGTAATGGTGCCGGAAAGTCGACGCTCCTGAATATCATCGCCGGAAGACGAAGCCCTACGTCAGGGACTGTAGCTGCTCCCGGAGACATGACCATAGGATATCTGCCACAGCATCTGCTGACCCAAGACTCTGCTACTGTGAGAGAGGAAGCGCTGTCTGCATTCGGTCAGGAGACGGATCTGCAGGAGAAGATCGATACTCTCTCCCACGAATTGGAGAAGCGTACCGACTATGACTCCGATGCCTATATGGAGCTGGTGCAGAGACTCTCCAACTATGTGGAGCGCATGGCTATGTCACCTCTCGAACAGCGCATGGGAGAGGTAGAGCGAACTCTCAAGGGATTGGGTTTCGAACAGTCGGATCTGGACAGAGGTACTGCAGAATTCAGCGGAGGATGGCGTATGAGGATAGAGCTGGCGAAGATACTTCTGAAGCGTCCTGACCTCCTCCTCTTGGACGAACCTACGAACCATCTCGATATGGAGTCTATCGTATGGCTGGAAAACTTCCTGAAGAGCTCATCCGCAGCTGTGATCATGGTCTCCCACGACAGGAGGTTTCTGGATGAGACTACGACACGAACGATAGAGCTATCTCTCGGTAAAGCGCATGACTATAAGACCAATTACTCGCACTACTTGCAGTTGAGAGAGGAGCGATATGAGCAGCAATTGCGTGCCTTCGAGAATCAACAAAAGATGATCAAGGAGACTGAAGACTTCATTGAACGCTTCAGATATAAGGCAACTAAAGCTGTCCAGGTGCAGTCACGCATCAAAGCCCTAGAGCGTATAGAGAGATTGGAAGTAGAGGATCTGGATCGCCGTAGGATACATTTCAGATTTCCCATGGAGACTCCCTCAGGGAATTACCCCGTCATTGTAGAGGATCTCACCGTGAGCTATGGGGACAACCTCGTACTGGATGGTATAGACCTTACGATAAAGAGGGGAGAGAAGATAGCCTTAGTAGGAAAGAATGGTTCAGGAAAGACCACCTTTGTACGTAGTGTCATGGGTGAGATACCCTATTCCGGGACTATACGAGAAGGTCACAGAGTGGTCATCAACTACTTTGCTCAGAATCAGGCCTCTCTTCTGGATCCCGATAAGAGCATCTTTCAGACCATAGATGACGTTGCCGTGGGGGAGATTCGTACCCGCATCAATGATATACTGGGGGCATTCATGTTCGGGGGAGAGATCTCGGAGAAGAAGGTAGCAGTACTCTCCGGTGGAGAACGCAGCAGACTTGCGATGATACGCCTCCTTCTGTCTCCCTCCAACTTCCTTATCCTGGACGAACCTACGAACCATCTGGACATCCCCTCCAAGGAGGTACTCAAAGAGGCTATACGAAACTATGACGGCACTGTGCTGATAGTATCTCATGACCGTGCCTTTCTGGAGGGGTTGGTGGACAAAGCCATAGAATTCAGCAACCACAAGATCATCACACATCTGGGAGGTATACCTGAATATCTCGAAAGATTGGAGGAGAGATCTCACCTACTCGATCAGCCTACTCCATCTCCCAATGCCTCTCAAGAGAGTTCGATGAAGGAAGATTATACCAGACAAAAAGAGATACAGAAGGAGCGCAGGACACTCCAACGTAGGGTGGATGAGCTGGAATCCACCATTGCAGATAAAGAAGATGCCAAGCAGAAGGTCGAGTATCGTATAGCGAAGGAGCAGACACTCGACGATGACTTTGAAATGTATGGTAAGTTAACTACCGAACTGGAGCTACTCATGAAAGAGTGGGAAGAAGCTCTGGTTCGCTTGGAATCATTCTCTTAATGGAAAGCATCTCTATCCGATCCCTCGAAGATCTACGCCGACATCGAGACCTACTTCCGGAGTTGATCAACCTCTACACACAATCCTTTCCCATCGAGGAGCGCCGAAGACTTCGAGACTTCCCCGTGCGGCTTTCCTCACCCGGACACTATCCTCCGGATATACGCGTATTCATGGACACGGACTCTCCCACGTCTGCAGTGATAGGATTGGCTGTACTCTACCATCTCCCTTCAGCCATATACCTAGAGTACCTCTGTACCTCTCCGCGTCTACGCAGTCACGGACTGGGTCATACTCTCCTGAGCCATCTCCTGGAGGAGCATCCACTCATGCTCCTGGAGGTTGAGCCGTTAGGATCCACCGAATGGGCAGACCGTAGGATAGGATTCTATAGGAGGCTGGGCTTCCAACTCCTAGATATACCTCACTTCCAACCTCCCTACCACTCTCAACATCAGGGTATACCTCTCTCCCTCATGCTCCATGGTGATGCAGAGGATCCACTCCTGCTCCAAGAAGAACTCCTCAGACTGGTCTATAGACTGGAGCAGACTCCCTGAATGATTCCCCCTTATTGATGAAAAGATTTTTCGATACTCTCAAGAGATTTGTGCCTCCTTACAAGTGGTATCTTGTAGGAAACGTCATAGCCAACTTATTCTCTGCCTTTCTCAACCTCATGGCTTTTGCCATGATTATCCCCATCTTGAGGATTCTCTTTCGTATCGATAAGAGTACCTTCAGCTATATACCCTGGAGTTCTCTGGACTTCTCTACCGCAGAGGGATGGCAAAGCATCGCTTCTGTAGCCTCCAACAACCTCAACTACTACGTCACCACCCTCATAGATACTCACGGACCGGTCTTCACTCTGGTCATCCTCGGAGTATACCTCATCGTGATGACCTTCCTGAAGGTAGGCATGTCCTACCTGGGAGCCTTCTTCATGGTACCCATACGCACAGGAGTGGTCAGAGATCTTCGCAACCAAATCAATGCCAAGATCCTGGAGCTTCCTCTATCCTTCTTCTGTGAGGAGCGCAAGGGAGATATCCTTGCACGTATCTCCGGAGATGTCAATGAGGTCGAAAACTCCGTAGTAAGCTCCTTGGAGATGCTTATCAAGAACCCCGTCATGCTCTTGGTCTTCCTCATCGCCATGGTAGCCATCAGTCCCAGGCTCACACTCTTTGTACTCATTCTCCTACCCATCTCGGGCTATCTCCTCGGACTCATTGCCAAGAAGCTCCGCAGGCGTTCCTTGGAGGCACAGAATCAGTGGGGACTCCTCATCAGTATGGTTGAGGAGACTCTCAGCGGACTCCGCGTCATCAAAGCCTTTAGAGCAGAGCCTATCATCCGCCAACGCTTCGAGACACACAATGACCGCTTCAGACACATTCAGATGGGAGTCTTTCGCCGTCATCTCCTCGCCAATCCTCTGAGCGAATTCCTGGGAACTGTGACCATCGCCATAGTCTTATGGTACGGAGGTACCCTGATCCTAGCCTCGGATGCACCCTTTGATGCCTCCACCTTCATTTACTATCTCATCATCTTCTACAGCATGATACAGCCCGCCAAGGAGCTCTCGCGCGCTGTCTATACGGTGCAGAAGGGGATGGCATCACTCGATCGTGTGGATAAAATCCTCTTGGCAGAAAACAATATACGTGAACCCCGGGAGCCAAAACCGGTGAGCTTCAAGGAAGGCATCACCCTAGATCATGTCTGGTTCAAATACCGAGACAGATGGATCCTCCGAGATATATCCCTCCATATCCCCAAGGGTAAGACCGTAGCCATCGTGGGAGAGTCCGGATCCGGCAAGAGTACGCTTGTGGATCTTATCCCCCGCTTCTACGATATCCAGAAGGGCTCCATCCGCATCGACGATACAGATATACGAGATCTCAGTCTGAGAGACTTGAGAGGGTTGATGGGAAATGTCAATCAGGAAGCGATCCTCTTCAACGATTCCATCCGGCGCAACATCACATTGGGCTCTCCTCATGCCACGGAAGAGCAAGTGAAGAGAGCAGCAATAGTCGCAAATGCAGCTGAATTCATCATGGAGACGGAGTCCGGATACGAATCCAATATCGGCGATAGAGGGGGGAAGCTCTCCGGGGGGCAACGTCAACGCCTCAGCATTGCGCGAGCCATCCTCAAGAATCCCGAGATACTTATCCTTGACGAAGCCACCTCTGCCCTGGACACAGCCTCCGAGAAGCTTGTCCAAGAGGCACTCGAACACCTCATGAAAGGGCGTACCACCATCGTCATTGCGCACCGACTCTCCACCATATCCAATGCGGACATCATATGCGTCATGCAGGAGGGAAGGATAGTAGAGCAGGGTACTCACGACCAACTCCTGGCTTTGGGCGGACACTATGCAAGGCTGGTATCGCTCCAGCAGTTCTGACCCTCTCGACCTCTCCCGGAAGGCTTCTTCCACAAGGGCTATAGAGCGCCTCCGGACGGACTCCCGACTCTCTGTTTGTAAACTAATTAGTTTACGATGATAAACTAATTAGTTTGTGATCATAAACTCACTAGTTTAGTTTGATAAACTAATTAGTTTATAAAGAAAGGCGGGGGAGCTTGGAAGTCACCCCCGCCTTTCTCTTCGGATTAATACTCCTTTTATCTATTCCGAATATCCAGCTCCAGATCCTCAAAGTAGTAGGGGGATGATAGGAAGATGCGCTCAGCTGATCCCCTCCTATTGGAGCGGAACCGAACCACAAACACTTTGCCGGGCAGATATTCTCCCGGGTTGATGGTATAGATATACATGGGAGTTCCGTCCTTTACAGTAAATCTCATGGGGTTGGAAGCATCGGGGTAGAAGTTGTGAGTCACGAAGCCTATCTCCTGAGGCAGCAATCGCTTGGGGAAGGAGGCGGGGATACTGAAGGAGATAGACAGCGGAGCTCCCTGTCGCCTCTCCACGGGCTTTGCATTCGCACTAAATCTGTAGGTGGAGGTGAGTACCACCAGCACCTTGCGGTAGATACGAATGGGTAGATTTCTCTCCATATAGTCCGCATATACCGTGACCAAGGATCTCTTCTCTCCCACCTCGGGAAGAGACTCCGGTACACAGGTGACTCTCCCGGTGGAAGGATCCAAGGTAGCACTCTTCACGGCGGGTAGGTATCCCTCGACGCCTGTGACTCGAGGCTGCTTCAATCTCGTAAGGTCCCGATGCCATACATCTCCAGTCTTGTAGTGATAGTCTGCCATGAACGATATCTTCGAGCCATGCCTCTTGGTGACCAATAGTAAGGTACGATCCACCTCCAGCTTGTGCTGACCATCGGAGATGGAAGGATAGATATCTAAAGCTTCATCAAGGGAGATATTGGTATTGTCTGCAGCTGCATGGATAGCCTCAAGGATAGAGCCGTGTCCATCTCCGTCTATCCCTTTTATCTTGACATGATATCTCCTGCCACGAATGAGGTCGGGTCTGTGACCATGTTCATCCTCAATGTCGATCTTGAAGTATCGATAGCTGCCTGACAGGGACTTTCCACGAAGGAGGATGCAGGAGTAGTCCTTGCCGGCAACGGAATTGACTCTCTCAAATGTGGAGAGTGGTATGGTGCCATCAGCGGGAACGAAGTCGTTATCAGTGGGGATACGAAGCTCTGCATTGGGAGGTACAGTCACAGCACCGTGTACAAATGCCTTCGAGGTGGGGTCAAAAGCACACAGAGTCCCCCTATCGAGATTGTAGATACTGTAGGACATATCCTTATAATTACCTGGATTCGCCACCGTTACCAGCACGAGAGGTTGGTTGCGGACAAGGACAATAGGTTCCTTAAACGGACTCTTTCCGAGCAGAGACTCTACCTGAACCATGCTCCATGCCGTACTCTTATCGGTACTCAGTCGGGGCAATACTTCACGAACATCCTTCCCCAAGAAGTCATCACTCCACAGTGAATCATCAAAGCCTGCCAGGAAGTGGACAAAGCGCTTCTCTCGGGAGAGGTGAACGGAGGCGTGGTAGGAAGTTCCTCTCTGTGTGGCAATGGCTCTCTCCAGGATACGGTGATCTGCATCTGCAATGATCATATCGATCCTGTCCAGTGAAGGATCTCCTGCAGCACGCATTTGGGATAGACTTCCTGCCACGGAGAAGCTAATCTCTCCATAATCGGCAGGCATATCCGGGTGCACCTCTCTCTCCCTGTGAGGAGTACATGCCTCTAGACAGAAGAGTAGAGACCATATCACAAAGTATAAGACTCTGGTCATAGCTGTAAGGTATTTCATATATTCACTTCAAGGGAGCAATCTTGACATCACGCACACATCTCACATGAGCGAAATTAATCTTCCCTCCTTGATCATAACCATCCTCGTTTTTAATGGCTCCGTGAGAAAGATTGGACCAATAGTAGTTTCCCGTCATAATTGCCTTTACGGCAGTATTTTGTTTCTGTAACTTATAAATCAATTGTATCTCAGCACGTGTGGGAAGTCTCCAGTCACTAAGAGTTACCACCTTCCCATTCTCCTTTCTTTCTTCCCAGTACAAAGCAGCAGTCCTTATCGCATAAGGTCGTTCTGTATTGTATACATAATCTTCATCATCGAATGTGACTCCATAGACTTGTGGATAAGTAGCACCTAACTGGGAAGCCAGTTCAAAACATGGCGATATCATATTGGCAACCTCCTCTGAGTCCATCGTCATTTCATCCATATGGCGTAAATAATCTCCTTTACTCCATTCCCAACCGTACGCATCATAGAACTTCACTTTTTGAGTAGGAGGATAGCCTAACACAGTTCCTTCCGGAAGGGTTCCCGGTACCAAGTTGGTAATGCGGTAGATGGCTTTATTATTGAGTCCTCTTGCCAGAGTACCATCCGGTCTCCAGCTTGATCTTATGCCCCAGGTATGTGTAATGAAGGTGGGAGGATACTGAAGGAGTTTCACTGTAATGGGATCTACTCCTGTGGCATCTTCGTGTCGTACTGTGAAGGTGATCTCCTTGGGGTTGTAATTCACCGGTATGGTAGATCGTATATATAGTACTCCATCTCTGTGGAAGACTTTAGCCACCTGATCACCTTCGGCTTCCTTAGTAACTAACTTTCCGGTGGTATTGTCCACATAGGAGAATACAGATTTCAGCCCCTCAATCACTATAGGATCTGAGCTGATATAGGGAATATGATACTCAGAGATATTCTTCATTTCCACAGAGGTCTCCTGCACCAATAAGTAGTGTGCAGACTTGACATCACTCTCAGTAAGGGAAGTTTCATCCCACTCCTTGAGAGCAAAGAGAGCATTGATGAGTTGAGGCTTAGTGGGATCTAGACTTCCAAGACGGTTCACCTTTACACTCACATCATAGAGGTGATTGGGTTCCCACCTAGTGTTATTCCCATTGATCAATACCTTATAGTAATAGTTATTGGTAATACCCCCCTTAGTCATAGGTACTGTGAGGAGGAGATAGATCTCTTCACCTTCCGAAGCCTTGTAGAGAGGATAAGTATACATTGGTGATGAAGCTTTGCCGACAACGATAGATTGAGGATCACCATTAAATCTTTTGGCTCCGGAAGGAACTGCAGCTCTATCAAGGAACCCTCTGTCCACCACTCCTTTCATACTTATCGTCGGCGTAGCTATTTGATACCCCTCCACGGCACACTCTCGGAGAGTCATCCGCACCTTCACGGCAAGTCTCTTGAGCGTCAAGACACCTATGCGGCTATTCTCTCCACCTATCGTAAGCTTCCGGGGCTGAGATAAAGCCGTCATCACAAAGCCTTTGGGATCTCCCGGAGGGGTTCTTACAACTACATCCTTCATCTCTGAGAATGTCTTACTCGTCAGGAGAGTTTCGAGATTTGCCACCGCCATGACTCTATACTCCTTCTCGCCACGGAAAAGAGATGTGTGTTCACTATCTACAGGAATCAGAATATCTCTGTCACTCTGTGGCTTGTTTACTCTGGTGTACCACAGTTGATGCTCTCCTTCAAAGAAGTAGAGATCCAAGAAGTTTATCTTACTCTCATCCAAGGTACCCTCCTCCACAGTGCGTTTCTGTACTTGAGACCTAGGCATTGTGAGACGCAACACGAGTTGTGAATGGGTATCTATGGGATGATTTTCCACAAAAGGATGTTTGGAGCATGAGGTGAGCAGCAATACTCCCACTATTATCCATCGGATCATACTTACTGTCTTCTTCATATCCTTATAGGTTATTGTACTTGCTTGATGGTTACTTCCTTAGCCTCACCTACAAGAGGAGCTCTTTGGGTGATTCCGTTAGCTGGATTGGTTACTGTAACATAGATTTGGGTAGAGCGCACACGCTCCTCACGGAATGGAAAGCGTGGACGTATGGTAAGTGTCTTGGTCTCCCCAATCATTCCACGTGCTTGAGCAGGATCAACAAACTCAAACTCCAAGCCATTATCCAGTGATGCCTGCCAGTAAGCACCCTGAGCTGCCCTCACTAGAGTGAAGGAGAAGCTGAGAGGATTACTCATAGATGTCTCGTTGGTTCCCACATCCGTAAGTACAGTCACTTCTGTTTTCAATTGTGGATCAGCCCCAAACTCCTCGGAGCTCTTTAAGACTTCCCAAGGAAGCACCCGGGTATTCATGATCAATCCATCCACATGACCCACATTCTTGATCGTTCCCGTAAACTGATAATGATGGTTGCGAAGAATAGAATAGGGAGCTGTCCCCGAGTCTCCAGACTCATTGAGATATACTTCATAGCGAGTGGGAATATCATTGTAGAGAGCATCCACTACTATTTTAGTCCCATCCTTCCGCTGAGCAGGTATATGTTCGTATAGATAGAGTGTGGGCAGGTGGAAGTCTGCGGAGAGATCATAGTTGAGATCCTCCGACACATAGTCCCAGTATGAGGTATTTATCTGCCCTGTGCTCTGCATTATGGAGGTCGATGCGGCATTGTGGAGTAGAGAGATGCGCTTAAGTATTACCTTATCTTCCGACTCCTTCCTTAGCTTGAGATCCACTTTGGCCACCATACGGGTTAACTTCACTTCAGTAGCACTCTTCTCTTTCCCCACTATGACCCCCCTCTGCTCTCCACTCATTGGTATAGCTCCTGAGAGTGGTGCCACAGTAGCATTGGTTGAGAGTCTCTTAAGCTGCTCTTTGGTTGTTACTGTGGAGAGGTGTTGGGAGAGCTCTCCGGTCTCATTCGCCACGACATAGATATCTTTTGTACCTGTTGCTACTTCCAAGACAAAGGGATTCCGAATCTCTTTATCCTCAGAGGTGAAGAGCTTATTTGCCTCTAAGGCACCTCCCGTAAAGACAAGTATCCGGACCTTCTCTATACTATTATCTTCGATATAGGACGATGAGCCTCGGGTAGTGATCTGATCCAGTGACATTACTAAGAGAGATCTCTCAGAGGTGCTATCCACCTCATCACCCTTATGACACGAGATGAGTGAGCAAGAGCCCCACACTAGGAGCAGTAAACTGAACAAATACTTCTTCGCTCTCATAAACTTAGACTACCATCAAGATTAATACTCTACGAATTGATGTATCACATTCCACGGCGTCACTACGCTCCGGACACTCACCGAGGCACCAAAGTTGAGGTGGATATTAAGCATCCTTCCTACTTCAGGGACAAAGGGCTCACCCTTAGAATCCATGGTAGCGGTGAAGATCACCTTACCTTCATAGAGTATATCCAGCTCAAAGGACTTTCCCTGAGCAGTAGGGAAGGTGCGGAAGGAAGGAGCTCTCAGCACACCATCCTCCATTGTTACAGCCGGGATATAGGAGACGTTGTTGCCGATAAGCTTGCCCTCATGATCGTAAGTATCGAGAGTCTCTCTCAGTACCAAACTGTATTTACCCTCGAGATGATGATTCCACTCCTTCAAGTGCTTTACTTCCACATTCACTTGACAAGTCTTCCTCATCACTACTATGGTTTGGTCAGGTGCATATCCTAACCCGCCATACTGAGTGGGAACCTCCAACTTTCCGTAAAAGAGATCATCGGGAGAGAGCCCCATGTTCCCTTTGCGGGAGAGTGTAATGCTCAAATCTTCCAAACGTTTGATGTGTGAAGGATCCGGGACTACCACGGAGGCATTTTGGCTGTTAGCCCATGCCACGAAGGTATAAGACTCTGATCCCGGATAGCCCACATCAAAGTTTATGGACTTTCTGCTCTTCACATGATCACCATCTACCCTGATAATGTCTACCATCTCACCTGTATCATTGAAGACGAACAGACTCATTTCCCGAACATCTCCCGAGGTGGTGATATCATTACCATCCACATCAATTGCTTTGACATATAGTCTGTAAGCCAGAGGACAGTCCCTCAGATCCTCCTTAATACAGCTTGTCATCAAACCACACATCCATAACATCATTATGGATAGCCTTGTAAATCTCTTACAGCTGATCATGTACTACCGATTTATTATCTACTTAAATCATATTTGGTCCCTATGAGGGAAAGCCAATCCCCCATAGGATGAGGAGTGGTCAGACCTAAGGATCACTATACTCCTCGGGAGGTTGGTTCTATTACCATACTACGTTCTGAGGAACTACCACCCATGGAGATACGGTGGTCTTCACCTCTACTGTAGCTTTGCCACTCGGGTCAATCGTTGGATTCCCGATCTTCTTGATGGTGAGAGAGATATTATATTGTGTGTTGCGAAGGAGTACACCTGTTCCCATATTGGCACCTGCTTCTTTACCATAGGAATAACCTTCTTTTGTGCTGTTCACGTATACCGGATAGTAAGTGTAGCCCTCCTTATCGGTATAGAGACCCTCAGCCACTACCGGCTTTCCACTCTTATAGATCTTACCACGCAGTACCACGAAAGTCTTGTCTTTCATCGCCATTGGATTGACGTAGAAGTAGGGAGCTTTCTTAATATCAATAGGAAAACCAAAGTGTTTCTCTAGAAGTTTCGCCTTTTTGGCTCCCTTTTCATAAGTACCGGCTTTGGCAATCCAATCATCCCCGTAGAGGAATTGTCCGGACGTCACACTGGGATCAAAGATCTTAGCATCTTCCTGGACATTGAACATGGATACTTCCACATCCTTCAGTTCATCAAAGATCTTCTTACTCTCTTCATCGAGCTCTAGTTTGGCGCTCACAATAGCTACACGAGCATTGATACGAGACACCGGGATAGGATTTGCTACGAGGTTATTACTTCCATCAGCCAGCTTATCACCGTAGCCTGCCATGTTCTTTCCCTCTTTGAGATTAAAGGTCTGCTTGTCAGCTGTCATCACGAGACCCGTACTCTTGATCTCTCTCTCCGGAATCAGCTTGCTGACAGCATTTTCGAGGTCCTGCTTAGAAGTGGTCTTTGACAATCCATCCCCATTCACCACGATGAATACCTCTCTGCTACCGGTGGTTGCGGAGATATTCTTCACCTCGGCTGTTGCAGATTCACCATAGCCGTCCAAGCTAGACCCCGAGAATATCCACACCTGGGTCTTCTTGATGGCGGACTCTTCAGCAAGCCCCTTGGTAGATATTCCATCAGTGGAGAGGTCCCCTATGGCTCTCACACCGGGCTTGGTATCCTGAACGATACGCACGTTAAACGTAGCTTCAGGCTGATCTACGGGATCTACCGGAGCGACCTTATTGCAAGCCCCGAATCCCATGGAAAGTGCTACCGCACTCCAAATCAATAAATTCTTCTTGTTCATAACTGATTAATTGATAGATAAATGATTAAGTGAAAATTGAATCGTGTAATGATTAATGATTGGTCTGTTGGTTACTTCTCTATCTGCTGCTCGATGAACCAAACACTCTACCGGATGTCATCCATATATCGGTGCAGCTCTTCCGCGTTGTGTCGAGCAGCCTCCAGACCGGATTGGGAAGCGCTCTCAAACATCTCCTCAGCCTTCAGCAGCTCTCCCATTTTGGCATAAGTCACCCCTAAGAGACTCTGTACCTCAGGCGTTTTTGGAAGCTTCAGAAGCCTCTTAAGCGCTGATTCCAACTGTCCGCTTTGAATCTCTCCAATAGCCACATTGTAGTTCGCTAAGGGATCCTCCGGAAAGGTCTCAGAGGCTACTTCAAAGACTTTCAGATATTGTGGACTCCCTTTGGGATAAGTATGGGCTACCAAGTACATCTCATTCAGGGATAGCTTCATGGGCGATGTCTCCAGTACCCTCTTAGCCTCCTCTACTTCAAAGGGTCGGGATATAAAGGATAGGGTAAAGTCATTTCTTCGCAGGGCAGGGTAGAACTCTCCCAACAGTCGCTTATAGGTAATCCCTCCATCCAGTGCTTGCAGATCTGCATCCTTCGCATCGACATCCTTCTCGCTGTCAATGATGGCCAGCACCGCCTCCTTACGATTAAGAGCCGGATCGGATTTCTCTACACGCTTGCGGAGCCCTTTCCAATCTTCCCCAAACCATTCCACACTGTGTGGGATATCTTTGTACTTCCTCCCGACATAGCTTGCAAATGCCTCGGCTCTTCTCCTTGAAAGCATCTCATTGTAAGCCATACTTCCCTCGGGAGAAGCATATCCGGATACCCTACAGTCTGTGATGGTGAGATCAGAGTCTCCTTGAATCTCCTTGACGAAGCGATCCACTCTTCGCAGTTCCTCCGCATTGTTTCCGAATTGGGGCAGAAGATCGGATCTCCCCACCTTATAGCTGAAGTATGCACTGTAAGTCTCCTGACGCTGCTTGACCTCTTCTACCTCCGGCTCCCGGTAGGGCATGACGAAGTTCGGCACATACTTATCCGGATAGATCTTCGGACTCAGCACTCTCGAACCTGCCATCGTCTCGCAATCTGCACATCCTATGACTGTAAGTTGAAGGGATAGTTCCGATTTACGTTGCCATTCAGCATAGGGGAAGTTGACCTTATAGGAGATCTTCTGTGCTGCTCCATTACGGCGAATCAGCTTGGCGTATACATTCTCGGGAAGCTGAGGCTTACCTTTCCATTCATAGGGTCTCTCTAGGATGTGATTTCGGCGTTTACCCACTACCACTATCGGAGGCAGGTCGACCTTCCGAGATCCATCGTGGGACAGTATCATAGGGGTGAATAGCAAGAGGTGGTCGCTACTCAGGCTGAGACTATCTACCCGCAGATCGAACACCACTTCGCCGACACCATGGCTTTTAGTGATATGGAGACCCTCCGGACGCATCTGATCAAGGTAGTTCTGCTGAGCCCACACGGAGAGCTCTGCAAAGAGGAGAATAAGTATTGAGATGGTTATCTTCTTCATGATACAACGCCAAAGATTTAGTTGATGAAATAGATGATCGAAACCGTAGCACGGGTGATCCCGAAATAGTCTCTCTGCTCACTCCCCAGACTCTTGGCGCACTTGCCACAGGGATATTTATCATGCTTGAGTCTCATATAACCCCCTCCCAAGCTCATCTCGAGATTCCATGATCTCCCCAGCCACCACTGGTAGCCGTAGCTTACCCCTCCGCCATAGGCATGTCCCTGATATCGGTTGTGCCTAAGGCTCTTCAGATGCCCTATACCAAAAGGCATCTCGCTGAGATTATACTCTGCCACAGTGGCGTGCAGACCTACGAAGTGTCCATTGAAGCTCTCACACCTCCAGATTCTTAGCTCAGGCTGTACCAGCCAATGCTTCAGTCTCCGAGTCTCTCCCGGTCTCCAAGGATTATAGCCTCCTCCCACATCCAATGTAAGCCTCCTGGTGAGCGCCCATTCAACGGATGCATTCATGGTCCCTCCCAGCGCCCAGTAGGGAAGGTTGCTCTTAATGCCGATATTCTGCGCTCCGGCATCCAGTCCAACGAGCACAAAGAGGGCACAGATGAGTAGATATGACTTTCTTATCACGGTTACTTTTCTGATTATGATAGTAATTGTAGTAATTATAAATAGTTGCTTCCATAGAATTAGCCTTGCCTCATCCTTTCTACCTCGAAAATCAGATTAAGGTAATTCATGGGATCAAAGTTAATTGACTAAGTTTAAATTACCCAAATACCCCCCCCCCCGTATGTTATTTACAGTTAAACTTTCCTTTTATATCTTTCCAAATTAACCAAACCCTTGTATCCATGCAGTGTTTTCCTCGTAGTTAAAAATGCAAAAGCAATAAGTGACTTAGAAGGAACATCAGATGTCACCATTATCCTCACCCGGTTTTGTCACCCAAACACGACGATATAAAAATCTTCAACTCCTTCATATCATCTACGCACCACACTGCCACAAGCAGTCGAGTAATGCTTCCCCAACACCCGGGAAATGGTCGCAAAAAATTACCCCGCCTTTTTTCTGAAATTACCCCGCCTTTTTGTCGAAAAAAAGTCCGAGTAATTTTTGAATTACCCCGCCTTTTTGTTTTTGGGGGGTTCCGCGATGATTTTTCGAGATATTCTACACCTTAGTCAAGCTACTATTCCCATCCATGCATTAAGTAGCGCAATCCCCCTTTGCCGGGACGCTGAAAGGGCTGATATTTAGCAGAATATCCATATATTTGATGAAGTGAACTTGCTTTACGACCTACATACTCCTGCTAGGAGCTTATGTGGGACTCAGTATGAAACCTTTATTACTAGATCGATGAAACAGTTTTTCAAGATGTTGTTTGCCTCCTGCTTGGGGGTTTTCCTCGCCGGACTTTTGCTCCTATTAGTATTTATCGGAGCTATAGGCGCTCTGGTCACTGCCTTCAGCGAGAGCGTGAGCTCCCCTAAGGTCGAGACCAAAAAGGTGACTGCTCACAGCGTTCTGCTCCTAGACCTCAAGGGGTTGATCGGAGATTCCGAATCCCCAACCGCGGTCTTAGATGTGCTCATGAGTGAGAGCGGGGAGAAGCGAAACTTTACGCTCCGTCAGGTGACTGACGCTATTGATGTTGCTGCAGAGGATGCACACGTGGAAGCTATAGCCCTCCAGCTGGAGAATAGCGCCATGGGCTATGCCACTGCTCAGGAGATACGTCAGCATCTTGAAAAGTTCAAAACCACCGGTAAGCCCATATATGCTTACGCTGACTCCTATTCCTACGGCAACTATTATCTCTCAAGCCTTGCCGACAGCATCTACATGAATCCTGTAGGTGTCTTGGGCATCAACGGCATAGGGCGCCAGACACTCTTCATGACCGGAGTCCTCAAGAAGCTTGGGGTAGAGATGGAGATCTTCAAGGTGGGTACCTTCAAGGGTGCCGTTGAGCCTTATCTGCTCAAAGAACTCAGTGAGCCCAATCGCCGACAGCTCAATGAGATCATGCAAGGTCTGTGGGATAGCACAGCTGAAGAGATAGCCTTGTCTCGCAATATCAGGATCGACAGCCTGCAGAGCTTTGCTGACCGGGGATACTTTATTGAACAGGGAGATGTCGCCAAGTCTCTCGGATATATCGACTCTCTGATGTATCAGCCCGACTTTAAAGGGCTATTGGCTCAGAAGCTCACGGGCGACATCCAAGGCAAGATACATCTGATACGTGTCAATGATCTGCTCACCAAGAAGGATAAAACGAAAGGGGACAAGATAGCCCTGGTGGTAGCGGACGGATCCATTCGTGACGTAGATCCCGCAGCCCTTCCAATACCCTTTGCGCCCGGCATGGAGGGTCCCGTGATCTCGAGCCGTCTCATCAGAGAGCTTCGCAAAGTCGCAGACGATGAGGATATCAAAGCTGTGGTGATGAAGGTGAATTCCCCCGGGGGAGATGCTTTCCTCTCCGACAAGATCTACTATGAAGTGGCTCGTCTCAAGGCCAAAAAGCCCATTGTAGTGTCTATGGGTGACTACGCAGCTTCCGGCGGATACTATATCTCAGCCCCGGCGTCCAAGATCATCGCCCATCCCACCACGCTCACGGGATCTATCGGAATATTCGGCATGATCCCCAATCTCGCAGGGACGGCTCAGAAGATTGACCTCACCGAAGAGACTGTCAAGACTGCTCGCTATGCAGATCTCGGAAACCTCTTCCGCCCCATGACGGAGGATGAGAAGGCTATCATACAGCGCAGTGTCAGCCGGGGCTATGACCTCTTCCTCTCCCGTGTGGCTGAAGGCAGAGGGCTGTCCACAGCAGAAGTGGACAGCATCGGTCAGGGTCGTGTATGGCTGGGTAAGAAGGCTCTTGAGCTGGGATTGGTAGATAAGCTGGGAGGATTGGATGAAGCCTTCCGCGAAGCAGCACGCCTCGCTGAGCTTGATCACTACTCCATCTACATCTCAAAGCCTGAAAAGAGTATCCTCGAACAGATCCTGGAGATGAGCAGTGGGGAAGTAAGATCTAAGGTGAATATGCTCACCCTGACTCCCGAACAGAGACAATTCATGAAACTTGCAGATGAGTTGAAGGGGATGACGGGCATTCAGGCTCGCCCGCTGATATCCATAGAGGATATTCGACTGGAATCTCAACCCACACCCTATCGATGAAAGGGGGATAATATGCCCATGAGTTGATGTCACGTCAGCGCAATATACTCCTCAAGATACCTGCCGTCATTTACGGCTGGGGGGTCGGGTTGCGCAACTTCGCCTTTGACGTCGGTATCCTCAAGAGCGAAAAGCCCTCCATACCTACCATCTGCGTGGGGAATCTCTCCGTTGGTGGGACAGGCAAGACTCCCCACATTGAGCTCTTGATCCGCCTTCTGCGACCTCACTACAAAGTGGCGGTACTCTCGCGGGGATATGGCAGAGTGGGTAAGGAACCTCTGATTGCCCACCCGGGATCTACCGCTACCGAGATAGGGGACGAACCTGCACAGATCATGCGTAAGTACCCTGACCTGCTCATGCTCATAGATGGCGACCGAAGGCGCTCTATAGACACGCTCGAGAAGCTACCGGCAGAGGACAGACCGGATGTAATACTGATGGATGACGGCTTCCAGCATCGCTATGTGAAGCCTGCCTACAGCATCCTCCTGACTCCGTATGACCATCCATTTACTCGTGACGCCCTCCTCCCCTATGGAAATCTGCGTGAACCCGCCGTGGGAAAGATCCGAGCAGACTCTGTGATCGTCACGGGAACTCCCAGAGGAGCACGCCCCATAGACCTGAGGCTCATACGTGGCGAGCTCAATCTGCTGGATCATCAGGATATCTACTTCAGCAGGGTTGCTTACAATGCTCCCGAGCCACTCTTTGACCATTCAGATATTACTCCGGATCGGAATACTCCTCTCTACGTGATCGCCGGGATAGCCAATCCCGATGCATTCCTCGATCATGTCCAGACCGTCTACGACAATGTGGTGGAGGTGGAGACCTTCGCGGATCACTATATGTTTCGCATGGCGGACATACAGCATATGTGTGAGAAGCTGGAGGCAGATCCCTCACTTGTGCTGCTCTGTACCGAGAAGGATTCCATGCGTATCCTTACCCACAGCGGCATCATTCCCACCAAGTTGAAGGAGCGTTTCTTCCGACTCCCCATACACATTGACATGTCTCCCGAGACCATCAGGCACATCCTTGCGCACGCTCACAGCGCTATAGAGAATAACGGTCTCGGATTCCGATAGAATAGCAATCATCCAACACATGAATACCTCAACTCCTGACACCGTGAAGGTCAGCATCATCAACGATAGTCCCTACGATATACCCACCTATGCCACTCCCGACTCTGCAGGGATGGATGTATACGCTCACCTGGAGGGACCTCTGACACTGCAACCTATGGAGAGAAGGCTCATACCCACCGGACTCCGCATATCACTTCCGCGAGGATACGAGGCTCAGCTGCGTCCTCGAAGCGGGTGGGCACTGAAGCATGGTCTGACACTGCTCAATACTCCGGGGACCATTGATGCGGACTACCGTGGGGAGATTGGAGTAATCTTGGCGAATCTCTCCACAGAGCCCTTCACCATACACCCCGGGGATCGTATCTGCCAGATGGTTGTGGCACGCTACAGCATGGTAGAGTGGGAAAGGGTGGACGCACTGGAAGAGACAGCCCGAGGAGAAGGGGGATTCGGGCATACGGGACGGCGCTGAAATCCCGCCCCTCCTAAGCACTTCTACAGAGCCAATGCACGACCCCGTTCGATCGAGTACTCGGTAGGTTTGGATTGAGTACTCGAACGAGTTGGATTGAGTACTCGAACGAATTGGATTGAGTACTCGGTCCAAACCGATTGAGTATTCAATCGAAATGGATTGATAGGGTCAATCCAACGGCTCCCGATATCGGATGCAAAAAAGCGGAGCACACCGTCCATCAGTACGGTATACTCCGCAGTGATTCATTGAGTACCCGGGGGCTATCTGAGTGCCTTTTCGATGCCTTGCTTGACAAACTCCCAACGATCCATAGCCTTGAGGTGTATCATATCGAAGAGGAAGTAGCCGTCACAAGCACTCATACAGGCTGAGACAGACTCTACCATTGCCTTCTCCTCCTCAACAGGTGTGGCAGTATCCTTGGGATCCCAGTTTCCCACATCAGGACCGCCGCAAACGATAGGACATTTTCCTTTGATCTTGTCCATTGCAAGCTTACAGAAGCCCTGCATAGTCCACTCCTTATCACCATACACATCGTGAGGGTGTGCATAGGCACCTATGAGCATATGATCCATGAGATCAGCGTATCCGTACTTATGATAGTCAGGTGATACCCAATCGAACTCTCGGGAGGGGTCGTATGATGTGGATGCCCAATTGACTCCGACATCATAGTACTGCGAATACCACCCTCCTACATAGACACCGAACTTGATCTTGGGGTTGACTCCCTTGACAGCTTCACGAGCCTTGACCATGAAGTCATATATGGTCTTGGCTCTGAACTCGAGCCACTTCTTCAAGTACTTCGGTGGGGTGGAGGGTAAGGAAACGGCTCCGACAGGGAGAATATCCTCCGGGAAATTGGCAATGGTGACCCCACCTAGGTATTCCTCAAACTGCTTACGCGAGTAGTCTGAGAAGTCTCCCATGAGGTTATTGTAGCGCGCTCTGTCGAGAAAGATTCCGTCCAGAGGATATCGAGCAAGATCCCGAAGCAACCCGCATATGTACTCCTGCACCTCAGGTAATGCGGGATTTAGGAACTTCTCGGGCTCAGAGGTATCCATGGCACTGCGAATCCCTGTGGAGGTATTCAGCCGGGTACACCATTTAGCTTTCTCGGGATCGCGGTAGACCATACCCGAGCCACCGCCTGCGACACTCCCTCCCACAAACGTATTGATGGAGGCGTGTACTCTCAATCCTTCAGCATGTCCCACCTCTATAAAGGTCTGCAAGTAGTCGAAGGTCGCAGTCCTATCTAGCCGTGAGTAGCTACCATTGTGCCAGGCATAAGCATAGGTCAGGGGAGATCCTACGGAGGTCTTGAAGAGTACATCCCCGCTATTGGGTCTGACGTCAACCACTATATCCGTAAATCCCACCTCCTTGGCTTTGCGGACATCCCGGCGGATGGCTTCCTGACTATTAGCGAAGTCGGGGAAGTTGGCATTTGCATCAATCCAGATGTACCGGGGCTTGAGGGTGGGATCAACCTTTTCAGAAGATGGATCCTTTCCCTCTTCCCAGTAATCTTTGGTCTTATTTCGGTTGCATGCTCCCGCCAGTCCGGCATATAACATGAGCACAACCACTGCGTAGTGTCTAATATGATTCATAGCTTTACATATCTATACAGTCCACTCGGACACATCCTACATAACCATTGGTAAACATGAAGTAGATATTCATGTAGAAACCGTCCTTAGACTGGTGCAATGCGACATCACCTGTCCCATTGGCATTGAGTACTCCGAGCGCCTTGCCACCATACTTGCCCAGGATACCGAGTCCCGAGGGTCCAAAGTCAATGACAGACTGTCCGAACTGACCTGTGCTGAGGTCGAAGAGATACAAGGTATCATCCTCACCCCAGGAGAAGCTATTCGTGGACATGCTGAGGGCATAGGGGACGTTGTTGAAGACTGTGTAGTCTATCGCATTCATGATCCAATTGGTAGAGATCACGGGACCCTGCGCCTTGACAGCATTGGTCTTTCCATCATTCAGGAGATTGGCATTAGGAGCTGCATAGAATGCCATGAGATAGTCACTCTCGGCGCTGGAGGGATTGGTGAAGATGACATCGGCATTATTGCCCCAATTACCTGCTCCTTGAGCCTGTCTCCACTTAGGCTTACCAGGCTGCAGCTGACCATCCTTGACCGTCCAATAGACGAACTGTCCTGCTCTACCGTAGAAAGGAGCAGTGATCAGTGCATCTCCGTCGAGGTCTCCTATGACAGAGATCTTGCGACCTATATCTGCACTAGTAGTGTACTCAGCATATTTTACGGGCTTGCCCTTAATACCATCGACTCTCCATATAGTAAAGACCTGACCGGTCTGAGCAAAGTTGCAGAAGAGTATGTGCCCGGCATTGTCACTGGTAACGTAGAAGTTGGTGAGGTTGCCGGCAAATTCGCTGATATCAATCGATCCAACAACAGCACCAGAATTGGCATCCAGGACCATAGCTTTGGGATTGTTGCGCTCGTTGAGTACGACATATCCATCTATAGGAGCCACACCACAAGCCATATTAGGCGTAGTGTATCCGATATCCGTAAGCTTCTTGACCCAGATGAGCTTCTCACTTCCCTTCCGGAATCCGGCAGAGACCTTGGAGGGACGCTCTTTGACGATCTTATAGCTCTTCTTCGTGACTCCGTCCTGAGCGATCACCGTGATCTGTGGATTGACATCAAAGTCTACAGGCTCATTACGGGGATCCGGATCGAGCGTAGCTCCGTGAGAGAATGTGACCTCGGCTATCTGTCTGCCCAGAGGCTCAGTGGTTACCAGCGCAATCGTATTGTTATCATCTCTTATAATGCCGGTAAGTCCCAGCTTAGGCAGTACGAACTTCTCGATCTTTGCTTCCCGACTCTTACGGATTTCGGATATTATCGTGTACACCGTTCGTTCACCATTTTCCCTCAGGAGTACGATATGGTTCTCCTTGGTGAGATCCATGTAAAGGATCGGATCTTCAATCCTAACGGTATTTCCAAGTTCTGCCCAGACCCTAATGTTTTTGAGCTTATCCTTGGGCAATACGTTGTCAGAATTCTTAGGATAGTTGTAGGGGAAGACGACCGTGATCACCCGCTTTTCATGATCTATCTCACTGGAAAAGAGGTTGTCATCACTTGTATCATTGGGAAACTTCGCCTTAAGATTAGTGATGCCCTCACGCTCCAGAGCGGGCTCTACCATCTCCGGACTGTGACACCCCTCAAGTACAAGGAGTAGAGAGGCTAGTAGGGTCAGATAAATATTTAAATGTTTCATTGTTCCAGATATGCTTAGAAGTGACGCATTATTTCCATTCATCAAACTGCTCCATCAGGGAATTATTACGAATCTCTGCTGAAGGAATAGGGAAAACGTAAAGCTTCTTGATGAACTTACGATCCTGTTTGTCACAGTCGATATACTCATAGGTACCGTTAAGGATCTTCATACCGTGGCAGCGATAGTTGTTGTACTCTATGTGAGCGAGTTCCCAGCGTCGCATATCCCAGTAGAGATGCCCTTCGTATGCCAGCTCAATCATTCTTTCATTGCGATAGTCCTTGAAGAATTCATCGCCCGAAGAACTCTTCGGAGGCAATCCCACTCTGGCTCTGACTCGGTTGAGGAGACTGCGAGCATCAGCGATCTTGCCCAAACGATAAGCCGCTTCACACTGATTCAGCAATACTTCAGCGAACCTAAGTTCTACCCAAGTCTGACTACTCGGCAGTCCTTTCAGATCTTTGTGAGACTCCTCCAGGAGCTTACGTAGGAAATACCCGGTCGTAGTCTTGCCAAAAGTATAGGGCATGGAGCGATACTCCACGAATTCACCATTGGGTCCACCCACACTACAGTCCATCACCTTGCCTTTCCAGGTAGATCCATTGTAGATCACGGTAGCATGAAAGCGTGGTTCAAGCTGCTCGTAAGGAGGTCTTGTGGCAGTGGGACCGGCATGCCAAGGGGACCAATCCACTTTGTTGCCACTCTTATCCTCATAGGCTTCCACCATCTCTTGTGTAGGAGTTCCTGTAGAGCCATACTCATAGTCGGTTCCCGGTGCATACCATTGGTCGAAGCTGTGTGAAGGTCCTGTCGTTGCGTTGTAGTCAAATTGTAGTATGCTCTCCTTGTTGTTGCCTTTCCACGCTTGTGCATAGTCACTCACAAGGTCATACAGTCCCAATGCTTGGACAGCTTGGGCGGCATCATAAGCCTCCTGCCACCTTTCAGCATAGAGCATAGCCCGAGACTTCAGCGCCAAAGCTGCTCCCTTGGTCACTCTGCCGCTATTGGCACCGCTCCAGGTTGCTGGAAGGTGTTCAGCTGCAAAGTCGAGCTCGTTAGCAATGTAGTCCCAAGTATCCTTCTCCGGAGTACGTGCCTTATCATTGACATCAGGCAAACCTCCCCATATCAGAACGCTCCCATGGCGTTTGGCAAGCTGGAAGTATATGTACGCTCTGAAGAATCTCACTTGAGCCTCCCAGAGTGTATTCTGCTCGGGAGTGAATTTCGAATACTTCTTGAGTAGATCAAGGAACTGATTGGTCTGCTTAATATTCTGGTACGCTTTATTCTGATCCCAGACATTCAGCAGATAGCCATCGGGGTTGATTACCCCCGGGTTCATAGCATAGTTATTCACCGAGCCGGCTCTATTCTCCAATGCTACCGAACCATATTTAAAGGTATTGGTGAGCCCCTCAGTCAAGCTTCCTTCGAACTGATAAGTACCAAACTGACCATATTTGTGGAGGAAGGTATAGAAGGCATTGACATTCTTGTCTACATACTCTGCCTTCTGCCACACCGTAATATCATCCACCTGATTGGTTTGCTTCACTCCATCCAGCCACTTGTCACAGGAGCTAAAGGAGAGAGCCAAACCGGCTAGTATACACGCTTGTAGATATATCTTTTTCATATTCGTCTTCTTAGAATGTTATTCTGGCCCCCAACGTCACTTTCCTCTGCTGTGGATAGTAACCATTGTTAACTGCCGGAGATTCCGGGTCGATGTTGTACTTCATGAGACCGCTAAAGGTCAGCAAGTTGAAGCCCTCTACATAGATTCTCAGGCTCTCAGCCTTGATGGCTTCTGCCCAGGTCTTAGGGATGGTGTATCCCACTTGTGCACTCTTCAGACGCAGATAGTCGCCATTACGATACCAGAAAGTAGAGGAGAATCCATTGTTGTTGCTACTCCCTGTGATCTCCAGACGCGGAAATTCTGCATCCTTATTCTCCGGTGTCCAAGATTTCTCTACAAGATAGACAGGACTATTCCCTAAGTGATAGAAAGGTTTGGTAAAGGCTGTATTGTCTTGCGTTCCAGATCCAGGATACTGACCCGTCAGAGCCACACTGCTACCCAATCCCCATGAGAAGAGAAGGTCAAAGTCTAATCCCTTCCAGTCCCCAAAGAGATTCATGGATCCTGTATGGAGTGGTATGGCTGAGGCAGAGACATATCCCTGGTCCTGATTCTCTGTAATGATACCATCCCCATTGAGGTCCTTGTACTTAATGTACCCGGGTCGTACTTCATAGCCTTCAACTGTAGGCGAGTTGGCTATATCAGCTTCACTCTCGAAGAGACCTTCAGCAATAAATCCATAATAAGATCCCATATGTTTGCCGGTAAGTCTCTGATACTCCGGAGCATTGGGTGAGTCACCCACTACCTTCAGATATCGTCCGTAGGCATACGACCAGATCAGCTTAGCACCGTAGTTGAAGTCCCCGATCCTATTGTGGTGACTAAGAGTGAGGTCGAATCCCTTGTAGTCGCACTTATTCACATTCGCAGAAGTGAAGTAGTATCCCCCACGTGAAGGCGGGTAGGCACCTGTTGTGGTAGCAATCTTGTCATACTCATACTTATAGAAGACATCTGCCTCGATACCCAAGAGACCGTTCCACAGAGTAGCATCCACCCCCACGTTATAGTTCATGCACTGTTCCCAGCTCAGAGAGGGGTTAGCCAGGATGCTATAGTAGAGCATACTCTGGCTCACACCACCAAGGATGACTGCATTCTTGCTCAGCGCCATGGTATTACGCCACATGAAGGGGCTGACTCCACTCGTAGCAGTCTTACCGATACCGGCACGCAGCTTCAGATTATTGACCCAATCTGCGTGGAACCAGTCTTCCCTATTGATACGCCATCCCAGAGACATCCCGGGCAGAGTGACCCAGCGCTTATTCATTCCACCGAAGAGGTAGCTACCATCCCTTCGCACAAAGGCTTCAAGAAAATATTTATTATCGTAGTTGTAGTTGACTCTACCCAGGAAACCCGCCACGCGAGTCATAGAAGATCCGCCACCGACTACCGGAGGTTTATTTTCTCCCTGGAGAGTAGTATTGGTAAGATGATTCAATTCATCCAGCTCTATGAAGTCCAACCCTATACCGGAAGCGGAGGTATTTGAATAGTTCGTCTCACGTGTTTCAGCCAAAAACATCAGCCCGAGATCATGGAGTCCGAAGGTATTGGCATAGTTGATACTGGACTGAGTGGTAAGGAAGTTTTGGCGAGCATGCCCCTTACCCAGAGAGATGTTACTGGCGCCCGGATTAACTACTGGCGAATAGGTCAGCTCCTTCGTATTCTCGGTAGGAGTATTCGACCTCATGAAGATATAGGGGTTAGACAAGCTCTTATCCTGGGTATAAGTGATGTCGTATGCTCCCGTAAACTTGAAGGAAAGTCCCTTCAACCACGGAGCCTTATACTCCAGTGAAGCATCTGTCCTCCAATAGTCATAGAGATAACGCTTGTAACCGGACTCTTCAAGTGCTGCCATGGGAGACGCAGGAGAAGAAGCGGTAGGGCTACCTACGTTCCATACCTTCCCCTCAGCATCTGTATAGCTCTCGGGAAGATAGGGATGAACACGAACGATCTGCTGAGGTAAATTCATCCATTCGTTAGGGTCTGCACTATATCCGGGAGAGTTTCTCTTCTCAAACCTTCCGGAGAGACCAAGGGTAAATCTCAGATCTTCCGTAATATCTGCGTCCACATTGGAGCGGAGATTGAACCTGTCAAAGGTATATTGCTCAATATTACCGACCTCATTGAGGTATCCCAGAGAAGCAAAAAAGCGCACCTTCTTAGAACCTCCCGTAGCTGAGAGGTTGTGATGCTGCCTGTGTCCTGTGCCATAGAGCTTGGCATACCAGTTTGTATTGCCCCATCCATTGGTTCCGGCACGCATGTTCTGTACCATTTCATCCGTGAATATGGGCTTATTACCATCCAGCTCTCTGGCTTTATTGTACCAGTATGCATATCCGGGACCATCCAGCCACTGCTGCTGTACCGCATTCTGACTGATACCATAAGTCCCTGTATAGGAGATGGCAAGGTCATCGGTACGTCCCTTCTTGGTGGTCACGATGAAGGCTCCATTGGCATCCAGACCATATACAGCCACCGCAGAAGCATCCTTGAGGATGGAGACGCTCTCGATCTCATTGGGATCCAACCCATTGAAATCCTCAGCGGTACGACGTATCCCATCGATAATAAAGACGATATTGCCTTGACCACGCATTCTCAGTGAGGCACCGTCCGAGCCGGGTTGCCCACTTGACTGTATAGCAGAGACCCCGGCGACACGAGCTCCGATCATATTGGAGAGATTCATGGCAGGAGCCTTGAGGATCTCATCCCCCTTGACGGAGGAGATGGCGCCGGTGACACTCACCTTCTTCTGTGTACCGTAGCCTACGACCACCACCTCTTCCAGCGCTGAGACATCGTCCTGAAGCGTCACATCGATGGTGGATCGGTTGCCGACCGGGATCTCACGAGTGATCATCCCCACGTAAGAGAAGACCAAAGTCTCCTGAGGTCCTGCCTTGATAGAGTAATGACCATCCATATTGGTTACTGTCCCACGATTGGTGGTTCCCTTGACAGCTACCGTGACCCCCGGGAGAGGCAACTTTCCCGTATCTGTCACCACACCGGTAATAGTTTGCTGAGCCCACATAGAAGTTGAGCACAGGAGGATCAATAGCAAGGCTGTGACCCATTGCATTCTGATTCTAGGTATCTTAATCATTTGGTGTAAGTAGAAATTATTGATTCATATATTGAAGTGTTCGCGGTACCTATCGTAGAGATAAGCAGCAGCCCCATAGACTGAATGGGGACTCATAAAGTGAGAAAACTCGAAGGTGATGGCATCCTCCATTCCTGCCCTACGAGCAGCATCAAGCTTGTAGAGCAGCTTTTCCCACTTGATAGGCAAAAATCGTATGGGCATGTCCCGATCAAAGGACTCGATATTCGTCCAGCATCGCATCCCATGCTTATCTGCCAGCCTCTTATTCACCACAAGATAGTCATAGAGCTCATGGTAGTCCACCTGTCCATCCTGAAAGGCGAGTATATCCACTACCCCTTCCACGTTGCTAAGGATTTCATCCCACTCCTCCTCATGCTCACGGACCGAGAGGGGCTTGTCACCCGCCATCACCTGATCCGTCTTGATCCCATGGATATAGGGGGAGACGAGTGTGGGGAGGTTCCCGGAGACCTCCTTGGCATGGCGACCTACTTCAGCATAGATCTTGGACATATTCTTGGTGCGGCGACTGATCTCTTGAGAGAGATACCACCCCTTAAAAGAGGTATGGTGCCCATATTTGGTCCAAACCTCGTCAATGAGGGCAAGGTTGAGATCTATTTCTCGCTGAAATAGTCCCTCATGCCAGTACTTTCCGGAGTCATACATCCCAAAGTAGAAATCCATCCCATGCCTATCCGCCAGGTTTAGAAACATCTCCACCAGATCCATAGGAGGATAGTATACCTCCTCCTTACCCACAAGGGTATCGAAGGGTGCCGAGATCCAGCGACCCAAACCGGAGCGTATGAGGACAACAGTGTTGATCCCCACAGCTTTCATCGCCTCAAAATCTCTATTCCACTCGCGTATTCCCCAGTTCTGATGGGGTATATCCCAGCTGATCTCATCCAAGAAGGTGGCATGAATCGGCATCCCTACCGGTGCATTTGGGGTCGCAAAGGAGGGATAGTCTTCGCTACCGGCAGTCAGCTCAGACTCGTTACAGCCTTGAAGCAAGCTCCCTGCAGCCAGAGTGCCTCCTGTGACCAAGGCAGTCTTAAGGAATTTTCTACGGCTATTCATTTAGGTCAATAAGATAAGGATTAAATATGGGCAAAACGTATTTGCACATTCATTCGAAAAATATTGTTTCAGTTACCCCTCAAATATAGGAAGAGTTTCTATCAAACCTGATGTTTCCCCGAAAAATCTTGGGAAAAACAAGGTGTCTATCCATTCAGACTTTAACGCAAGCTGGGCACCCTGTTGGATGAGCTAATTCGTTGTTTGATACGAAGGATTAGATCCGAACGCTATTACGTGTATGTTTCGGTAGTGCCGCCCCTCACCGGGGTCTAAAGCTGTGGTCTCTGTCTTATCCCGGGCTGCGGCTTCGCTGTGCTCGTCTTACCCGGGTCTTAAGAGCGTAGCGAAGCCACAACCCGGGGTAGAAGTTCGCAACCTTATTCAGAGCCCTGGGTTCCATTTTGCACCACAGAAAATGCGGGGACGATTCAAATAATCAAGGGGGCATGACAAATCGACTTAAGCCACACCCCCTATTCTGAAAGTCCGACATCCGCTAAGATCGGTCAGACTCAAGTATTAAAGTCAGATCACACTGACAGAAAGCTATTTATATACCATGATCCATTAGATCCCGAGGGATTTACTTTATGGGACGTATGATGACGGCAAATCCACCACCCTCCACAGCATTGAGAGAGAGGGTATCACCCTTCTTGACACGCTTAGTGGTCACGGTGTAGTCGTAGGGATTGGTGGCAACGGCAGCATTCTTGCCATCCTGCCAAATCTTCGCCTCATACTTCACCCCTTTGTCGAGGAAGTCCAGCTTCACTTTGGAGACCCTCTTCACGCCACTGACGTTGCCCATAAACCAGTTCGGAGTACCCTTCTCACGTCTGGCTACGGTGATATATCTTCCCGGCTCTGCTTCGAGATATTTGCTTTCGCTCCATTCCACGGGAACCTCCTTGATGAATTCGAACGCCTTCATCTGCTCCTCATAGTGCTCGGGGAGGTCTGCAGCCATCTGAAGAGGGGTATACATAGTGAGATAGCTCCCCAGCTGATTGCCTATAGTGGTTTGCACCCAGTTGTGATTGTCGGGATTGAGTCGACTCATCTCAAACATTACGATACCCGGCGTATAGTCCATGGGACCTCCTATGAGGCGGCTGAAGGGAAGTATGGTGAGATGATTCTTAGCATTCCCACCCGTCTGGAATTCCTGCCCTCGGGCACTCTCTTGGGAGAGGAGATTGGGCCATGTACGGCTTAGCCCGGTCATATGGACAGACTCATGCGCATTCACCATGATATGGTACTTCGCCGCCAATTTCACAGCGTAGAGATAGTGATTCACCATCCACTGCCCGTAGTGGTATTCCCCTCTGGGAATGATGTCACCCACATAGCCGCTCTTGACGGCATGGTAGCCGTTATCCACCATAAAGCGATAAGCCTGATCCATATGTCGCTCATAGTTGCGTATAGAGCTTGACGATTCATGGTGCATGATCATATCTACCCCCTTGGATTTGGCGTATGCACAGATTTTCTTCAAGTCATAGTCAGGGTAGGGTGTCACGAAGTCAAAGACATACTCCTTCTGTTTCCCAAACCAATCTTCCCAGCCGATATTCCATCCTTCGACCAGCAGCCCTTTGATGCCATGCTTGGAGGCAAAGTCTATATACCGCATGGTATTCTCGGTAGTAGCACCATGCTTACCATGAGGCTTAACCTTGGAGTAGTCAGTCTTATCGAGATGCACGGATCTTAAGTCATTGGTGTAGCTCCACTGACTCTTCCCGGTGATCATCTCCCACCATACACCCATATACTTCATAGGCTTGATCCATGAGGTATCATCGAGCACGCAGGGATCATTGAGATTGTAGACAAGTTTACTTGCCAGGATATCACGAGCGTCATCGCTCACTATGATGGTACGCCATGGGGTATTGAAGGGTGTCTGCACATGTCCGCGTGCTCCGGTGGCGTCGGGTGTCAGGTGTACATGGAATACCATCCTGCTATCATCCAGCTCCAGATTCATGGCAGGAAAGTCTATCAGTGCAGCCTCATGAATATTGACATACAGCCCCTCAGGACTCTTCATCTGTAGAGGAGTCTGAACACCGGTCTTGGAAAAATCCTGCTGAGAAGCATTATACTGCTTCACCTCATCATAGAGTTTACGGATCTGAGAGAGAGGACTTTCAGTATAAGTATACTCCTCCGAATCATAGTCCCCGGCTATCCACCATGCCGTATTATCTCCCGGCATGGCAAACTCCGTCACCTCCTCGTTGATCGTAAAGTAGACCAGCTTTTCCTGGTCAGGAAACTCGTATCTGAACCCCAGCCCATCGTCAAAGAGACGCATCCGCACATTCACCATGCGACCCGAAGGGTTCTGCTTGAGCTCAACGAATAATTCGTTATAGTGGTTACGCACCTTATCAGACTCTCCCCACACCGGCGTCCAGGTCTCGTCAAAGGTGGAAGTGGATTGATTAACTACCACAAAACCCTCAGTAAGGTCGCCCTCTTGGTTGTCCTTAAGCTTGAAGCCCAAGCGACTCTCCTTGACCACAGGTTTACCATCATACGTAAGGGAATATGAGGGTTCCCCCTTAGATGTGAGTCCAAAGGTAGCTTTAAGCCTTCCGCCCGGAGAGGTGATCTCCTGAGCGCTCCCCCACACCACAGTTGACAGCATCACGGTGAGGAGCAACAAGTATTTTCTCCACTTCATCTTCATAGTTTTTACAAGCAGGTTATATTAACAATCAAAAAACTCATGCACTCAGAAGTCAAATGCATTTGTAATCATACTCCAATATAGCGCTTATTTCCGAACCGATGATGGAGAGCTGTCAAATTTCTCAGCAACGGCACCAAACTTCTTTCACAAGTATGTAAAGCGAAATGAAGGGTCGAATTATATCCTTTTAAGACCCTTGGTAAAGAAAATCCAATCTTACTTCCATTCTCTCAGTTACTTCCTATCGAAAACCGCATTGGAGGGGAGATAGAGGGGGTTGTTAAATCTTGCGGAAATTACTCCGCCAAAATTTTCGGGAAAAGGCGGGGTAATTTTAGGAAAACGTCCGACTAATTCTGACAAAACCCCGCCCTAATTTTTCAGCTACTCCACACCTCACATATTTATGGGTTCTATTAGCTAAATAGGAGGCTCATAGGGGTTTAAAAAACCTTGCGAAAACCATAATTATGTCTGACCATTTATGTGATAAGTGCTCTGAGATGTAATAAATAGTCGTAACTTAGGGCAAGACATTAGTTATGTATCCATTTCGGACTAACAGCAAATGGCTTTGAGCCTACTCCGACCTTAAAAACTGAGAGTGTGGACAAAGCAATAGCCTAAATATTATATTTCTATAAAGCACGAATATGAATAAAGGAACCAAACCACGCCTTAGTCTGGGCGTGCTGATCGGACTTCTACTGCTCTTGTGTCCTATGGCGACGATGGCACAGACCGTGAAGGGGATCGTCAAAGACTCTAAAGGTGAGGCTCTTGTGGGTGTCACTGTCAGAAACCTCAACCTGCAGAATGTGGGTACCATCACAAATATGGATGGGAAGTTTGAAGTAAAAGCCGAGACTCACCACAAACTCCAATTTTCCTACATAGGATTCAAGACTGAAGTCCTCGAAGTGACTTCGACATCCCGGTCTATGGAGGTGACTCTCCATGAGGATCTCGAACAGCTGGAAGAGGTCGTCGTAGTCGGATACGCTCGCGGCAGCAAGGGGACTATCTCCGGTGCCGTAGCAAAGGTGAGCGCTGAGGATATGAACAAGGGGGTAGTCACCAATCCCCTTCAAGCGCTTCAGGGTAAAGTCCCCGGTGTAAATATTCGCAAAGTAGGGGGTGACCCTACCGCAGGAGCCTCCGTACGCATCCGAGGTACAACCTCATTATCGGGAGGTAATGAGCCTCTGGTCGTCATCGATGGAGTATTCGGAAACCTATCTCAGCTGAACGCCATAGCGCCGACAGATATCGCCTCCTTTTCCATCCTGAAGGATGCCTCTGAGACAGCGCAATATGGATCTCGAGGTGCCGCAGGGGTGATAGTAGTGACCACCAAAAAGGGGAAAAGCGGCAAAGGAGTCCTCACCTATGACGGGACCTATGGGGTGGAGACCCCCTACAAACGTATCGAGATGCTTGATGCTGAACAATACCGCAGCGTGGTCGCACAGAATGGTCTCATCAACGCCGTGGACGGTGGAGCCGCCACGGACTTTATGAAGGAGATGATGCAGACAGGCTATACCCAGGATCATCGTCTCTCCTTCAGTGGGGGAAATGAAGAGGGTACCTACCGTGCTTCTCTCGGTATCGTAGATCAGAAAGGGATCCTCCTTACCAACTCCATGCGCAACTATACGCTGAAGCTGGATGGTTCACAATACTTCTTCGATCACAAACTGAAGCTGGAAGCCGGAGCTTTCGGGTCTTCACAGGACAATAGGTACATCAATGACTATCAGAAGACCTTCTACTCAGCTGCATCCTCCAACCCCACTTTACCTGTGGCTCAGAACGCTGACGGCACATGGCCCGAGGATCCCAATGCCAATGAGATAGACAATCCTCTGGGTAGACTCACTATAAATGATCGTAACAACAATACTCTCTTGACGGCTACGGGACGCTTAACGTGGACGATCACACCGGATCTGAGCCTCTCAGCCTTTGGCTCCTATACCTATAGCAACCAGGAGATGATGCAGTATGTGCCCAATAATATCAAGCAGGGGATCAGAGCCGGCAGAGGCGAGGCTTTCAGGGGCTACAACCGCCAGGATAATATGCTGACGAACCTTACCCTTAGCTATCTCAAGAATGTAGACCTCCACCGTATAGATGCTCTGGCTGTGGCAGAGTACCAGCAGTATGACAGCCGGGGATCCAGTGTCCGAGTAAATGGGTTCGATACCAATTTCTTTGGCTACAATAATCTCGCTGCAGGTGCCATAGTGAAGTGGGGTGGTCCCGGATCGTATGCCAACAACTACCGACTCAACTCCTACCTCATGCGTCTGAACTACATCTACAATGACCGCTATATCGCTACGGTGAATATGCGTGCCGATGGATCATCCAAGCTGGGAAGCAACAATAAGTGGGGCTTCTTCCCCTCAGGGAGCTTAGCTTGGGTCATCAGCCGTGAGGACTTTATGCAGGGGATAGACAAGCTGGATCAGCTGAAGCTACGTGCCGGCTATGGGGTAACCGGTAACCAGGATGCCATCTCCCCCTACAACTCCCTCAAACTCATGTCCCCCAATGGTCTCACAGAGGTGGACGGGGTTCCTACTGTCACCTTCGGCTATACCAGGAATGCCAATCCGGATCTACGGTGGGAGACGAAGAAGATGTTTGATACAGGGCTGGAGCTTTCTGTGGATCAGGGACGCTTGACCGGAGTACTGGACTACTATTATTCCAAGACTACCAACCTTCTCTACAACTATCAGGTACCCGTTCCTCCGTTCGTTCACCCCTCTCTGCTTGCCAACCTGGGCGAAATGGAAAATAGTGGGGTAGAGCTCTCTCTGAGCTATGCGCCCATACGAACCACCGACACTGAACTCCGACTCAGTGCGAATGGCGCCTATCAGCACAATAAGCTGCTCTCCCTGAGTGGAACCTATATGGAACAGGAGCTCTCTGCCAGCAGCTATATGCGTCTGGGAGGTATCAATGGTGCCGGATTTATCGGGGGGAATACAGGAGTGGTTTACCAGCTAGTAGGGCAACCCTTGGGGGTATTCTACCTGCCGAAGTCTAACGGTCTGATCAATGATGGGTTTGGCAACTATACCTACAACGTATTGGACTTGGATGGAGATGGAGCTAAGGATATCTCCGATGGCAAGGATCGCTACATCGCCGGTCAGGCTATGCCTAAGGTGATCATGGGAGCCAATATTGCCTTCAGGTACAAGGCGTTTGATGCGCAGCTGCAGATGAACGGAGCCTTCGGACAGAAGATCTATAATGGGACCTCTCTGACCTATATGAATATGAATACCTTCCCCACCTACAACGTGCTGCCGGAAGCTCCCGAGAAGAATATCAGGGACAATACCGTCACAGACTACTGGCTGGAGAGGGGTGACTACTGGCATATAGACTACCTCACCCTGGGATACACCCTGGACTCTAAGGTGTTGGGAGACGTTGTCAAGAGCATGCGCATTACCGCCTCTGTGAATAACCTCTTCACCATCACTCCCTACAGTGGACTCTCTCCTATGATCAATAACTCTACCGTAGGGGGAGATCTGGGTGTGGATGACAAAAGATTCTATCCTCTCACTAGGACCTATTCGGTGGGACTCAACATAACTTTCTAAGCTTATAATGTGAATTTGAACTATGAAGCGAATATTGACCTATACATTTTCGTCCTTAATCTTAGCTCTCGGTCTGAGTGCATGCAACCTTGAAGAGACTCCGAAGGATCAGATTGGCGAGGAAGAGGCGTTCCAAAATAGCAGTCTGGTCTACCTAAATACCGTCGCTACTCTATATAATGAGATCGGTGGTGGGGGAGGAAGTCAGGGTCTTGGCGGTCCCGACCGGGGGATCTATGACCTTAATACCATCACAAGCGATGAGGCTATCATCCCTAAGCGCGGTAGTGACTGGGAGGATGGTGGGCTCTGGATGAACCTCTACCAGCACAAATGGAGTGTGGACAACGCCATCATCAAAGGAAGTTGGGACTATCTCTATCGCGTGATAGGGAAGGTAAATGGCTCTCTGGACAAGCTTGCAAGTCTCAATACAGAGGGAGGTGAGAATAATGTCATCCCCACCTATCAGGCGGAACTGAGGGCTTTCAGAGCAATGTTCTACTACTATCTGCTGGATCTCTTCGGGAATGTCCCCTTGGTAGTCACTAGTGAGCAGAAGATATCGGACGTCAAACAGTCTCCGAGAAGCGAAGTCTTTGGCTTTGTAGTCAAGGAACTCACCGAGTCTCTCCCCCTTTTGAATGATGCAAACAGCTCTAAGCCGGGGCGTTACTACGGTCGTATCACGAAACCGGTAGCCTACTTCTTGCTCGCCAAGCTGGCTCTCAATAGCAAAGTGTACGCTGATGACAACTGGGCTGACGGTGTGGCTGATGGAGAATATACCTTCAAGATCAACGATACCTCCATGGATGCTTGGACGGCGACCATCTATTTCTGCGACAAAATCACTGAAATGGGGTACAAGTTGGAGCCCAATTATCTCCAAAACTTTGCCGTAAAGAACGAATCTTCAGTAGAGAACATCTTCGTGATACCCATGGAACCCGGCACCTACAACGCCCGCAACATGATGATGGTGCGCTCCAGACACTACGAACATGGCAAAGCTTTCAGCCAAGATGGGTGGAATGGCACCTCTCTCACCAAGGAAGGATTGCAAGTATTCCGCAAAGGGAAAGAGGATCCACGGCTCGAATTGAGCTTCTTCACCGGCAAAGTGCAGGGTCCGGACGGCAAGTTTGTCCAGGCAGACGGCAAGGATCTGGAGTATAAGCCGGACGCTATTGCCCTGGATGTCTCCAATACTCCCAACGAAAAGCTGGCCGGTGCGAGATGGAAGAAGTACGAATTAGACAATACTGCCGAAAGCGCCGGACAATTGGTGCACAATGATTATGTCCTTTTCCGCTATGCTGACGTATTACTCATGCGTTCTGAAGCGCTTGTAAGGCAGGGAAAGAGCGGAGATGCCGACCTCAATGCTGTCAGAGAGCGCGTAGGTGCCGGTACTAGAGTGGCTAACCTGCAAAATATCCTCGACGAAAGATTGATGGAGCTCAACTGGGAAGGGCACAGACGCCAGGATCTCATCCGCTTTGGGCAGTACAACAAAGCGATAAGTGACCGTCCGGCTAGCGATCCATCCCGCACAGTCTTCCCCATTCCTGCCGAAGTTCTCAGCCTTAACCCCAAACTCTCTCAGAATCCGGGGTACTAATTCTAAAACTCTTCCCTATGAACCATAAATATTTTTCGCTCATAATACCGTTCCTCACAGCCCTTCTTCTCGGAGGATGCTCTACAGGAAACGACAATTGGGTCATCATTGAAGACCTTCAACCCGGTGTTTACATTACCGGAGAGGCTACGGCATATGCTACCGCAGCTCCTGCAGCCCAGTTGCAAACCCTCACTGACCTGGATCCCGCCGATACCGAAGTTCCCTCCAACATCGTCAGCATGATGACATGGCTACGGGGTGGCAAACCCTTTACCATCACTATTGCCGAGACCAAGGAGAACGTTACCGAATACGGACAGGGCAATGAGATCGGAAAGCAGGGTGCCACCACACTTTACGAACTCGGAGATGCTGCCAAACCCTTCACGGTCAGTGCCGACGGACTCTACCGAATATTCGTAGATAAGGATACCAAACAGCTTCACTTACTCCCGGTATCATGGGGAGTGATAGGTGCTGCCACTGCCGGAGGGTGGGACAAAGAGACTCCACTCTCAGACATCTCCTTCAATGAAAAGGATCTTACCGTCAGCTACTCTGCGGAGATTCCTCTCACTGCCGGGGAGTTCAAGCTTCGCTACTCCGGCGATTGGGGCTATACCATCCGTGAGGGCATCAAGGTTCACACCAATGCCGGGGGAACCGCTTCCGGCACTACCCTGCCGACATCCGGAGGTTTCATTGCTTCGAAGCCCGGTGGAGATAATTTCTCCAACGCTGCAGCTAGCGAATACCTCGTCACTGCCCTCTACAGTCTGCGGGATCGCAAAGTTCAAATCTCTGCCAAACTCACCGGCAAAGCTCCCCTTCCCCCCGAACCCGGCGAGGAGATTGCTCTCCCGGAAGCCATGTATCTCATTGGGAATCAGAGCGACTGGAACTGGGATAACGCTCTCGAATTAGTCCCCGTGAATGGCTATTTGGGACCCAAAGGGAAGGATGGGGAGACCCGATTCTGGACCATTCACTATTTTGCTGAAGGAGATCAATTCAAAGGAAACTCCCTGCGTAGCTGGAATGGTAACGAGTTTGGCTTCGCAGCTGTTGACCAAGCTACCGTGGATGCCGGCATCGTCAAGGATGAGGGAGGCAATATCTTCGTCCTGAAGGCAGGCTGGTACCTCGTTACCATCTCTACTACAGCTAAGGATGGCAAGCTCTCCAGTACCGTTCAGCTGCTTTCCCCGGACGTTTATCTCGTAGGACCCGCAGCAGGAGATACCTGGAGCACGCCGAATGACTACAAGTTCACCATTCCTACCACCCCGGATGGCGTCTTCACCTCCCCTGCAGCGGTCAAGGATGGAGACCTACGCATAGCTCTGGCTCTCTCCGGAGTAGAGTGGTGGCAGGGCGAATTCATCGTCCGCGATGGAAAAATATCCTACCGTGGAAATGGTGGAGACCAAGAACCCCGCGTACCTGTCAAAGCCGGTCAGGTAGTTACTCTCGACTTCGGCACAGGCACAGGTCAGCTGAAGTAGTACATACATTTACATTGACCCCCTCTCGACCCGGGTAGGCACCGCTTTACTCGGGTCGTTTTTTCCCTTTTTTGATATGAAGTTCCTGCACACCCATGCCGGCATCCTCCTGACTCTTCTTCTACTCCAGGGATGCCATCCCAAAAGCGATAACCCACCGACACCCGTACCTCCCGACCCCCCAACCAAGGAGATCCCCAACGGATTCAGCTGGGAGCCTCAGAGACCCTCCTCCACTGCCCTGCTGACCATCTACTTCAAGGCTCCTCTAGGTAGCCCCCTTTATGGTTATAAGGGGGACGTATACCTCCATACAGGAGTTATTGAGGATGATACTTGGCGATATGTGCCTGCCGAGTGGGATCAGAACATCCCCAAATGTCGCATGACCCTACTCACGCCCAATACTTGGAAGCTCACCATGGACCCTTCGCCACGGAGTTTCTTTGGCGTTCCCGAGGGGGAAGTCATGCCCCGGATAGGGCTGGTCGTGCGCTCGGCAGACAGGCGCCTCAAAGGGCAGGAGAAGGATGCCTTCATCACCCTCCCCGGCGAGCAGATTCACCACAACGCTACCAAGAGCGAACCCCTTCCCGATGGCATGCAGTTGGGGATTAATATTGGGCAAAAGTCTGTGACTTTTGTCCTTGATGACCGAGACAAGGATGGCAAAGGGTACGATTACGGCTATGTCGTAGGGAGCTTCAATGGCTGGAGACGAAGTGCCGACTTCCAGATGAAGAGATGCCCCAATACCGGATATCTCTGGTTTACGCTCAGCTCCCTTAAGCCTTCCGAGGAGTACCGGATGCAGTACCTCCTCTATGGACACGACCGTGTAGTCCGTACCACCGACCCGTATGCCACACTCGTTCGGTGGGATGTCGCAGGATCCAAGGGTGCTTCGGCAGCTTTCACCCTCTCCACTGATCCCTACCATTGGCAGCATACCGACGACTTCAAGGCACCCCCTTCTGAGAAACTACTCATCTATGAGCTCCATCTCAGGGATTTTTCGCCCGAAGGTAATCTTAGCGGCGCCACAAAACGACTGGAGCATATACAATCGATGGGGTTCAATGCTATAGAACTGATGCCTATACAAGAGTTTGATGGAGACGACTCTTGGGGATACAACCCCTGCTTTCATTTTGCCCTGGATCAATCCTACGGTTCCAACGAGGATTATAAGGCATTCATAGATGAATGTCACAGACTGGGATTGGCTGTCATTCCGGACGTAGTATACAATCACGCCACAGCCAACTCCCCCTTCGCCCAACTGTATTGGGATGCAGCTCAGAATCGTCCCCTGCCCACAAATCCATGGATGACCCCCCAAGCCCCTCATCCCTTCAGTGTTTTCCATGACTTTAACCACAGTTCACCGAGAGTCCGGCAGATGGTTTGCCGCAATCTCGACTATCTGATACGCGAATATCGTGTGGATGGATTCCGCTTCGACCTCTCCAAAGGATTTACTCAGAGGGTCAGTAGTGATGACAGCCATTTCCGTCAGTACGATCCGGATCGCATAGCCACACTCAAGAGATACCACGAGCAGATCAAGGAGTCTGCTCATGGGCGCACCCTCTACACCATACTGGAGCACTTTGCTGAGGAGAAAGAGGAGAGGGAGCTCCACTCCTTGGGAATGCTGACGTGGCACAATGTGCAAGCTCCCCTCAAGCAGGTCGCCATGGGATACTCTGATGGTGCGGATCTTGCACGTCTCTGGGCTCCGGGAGGGGTAGCCTATATGGAGAGCCATGATGAGGAAAGGCTGGGATACCTGCAGCTGCAATACGCTCCGGATGTCATCAAGAAGGATCCGGAGGCACGATACCGTCGCCTCGAACTCGCCGCAGCCTACCTCCTCCTTAGCCCGGGACCACGGTTGGTTTGGCAGTATCAAGAAATAGGCTACAGCACCTCTATTGATCACAATGGTCGCACAGGTCGGAAGCCGGTGCCTACTTCTTCAGATCTCCGGAGTGGTAGATCACATGAGCTCGCCCAAGCCTATTCAAGCCTGATTGCTGCGCGATCGAAATACTTAGGATCCGGCTCCGTCACCATAGACTATCACTCCTCACCGACCTGGTCAGACCTCTCTGTACTCACGGTAAAGAGCCCCAAGGGGACCCTCCGCGTGGTAGGAAATATGAATACATCCACCTCTCTCAAGTATGCCGTGCCACAGGGAAGCCACTTCAAGGATATCCGCACCGAGCGGGCTTTCGTACGTGATACTCTCCTCACTCCCGGTGCCTACATGATCCTTCACCAACCGTAAATCGATCAAATATTACTACTCTCGCACTCCCAAACTTCCCCGGTACCCGTTATTCCATATCGATTGATAGTGCACAACAGGGTACCACAGGAAGTTTGGGAGTGTCCATTCGCAAAATAATAGAGTATAAAGTACCGAATGAATAAGGCCAACATAGTCCCCAAAACGAAATTTCGTATCCTATTGACATACACCCACTTACACAACCCCGAAAAAAAAGCGGGGTAATTCGAAAAAGAAGGCGGGGTAATTCAGAAATTACCCCGCCTTTTTTCAAGGAAAAGTGCCACCTAATTTTTTCGCATGATATTGCTGCAGGTTTCAATGAGGGATATTCACCCTCCATCATCTCCTTGAAGAAGGGGAACAACCGTCAAGTACCGGGATCCGAGGATCCGGAAAAAGTCTCTCTCAGAAACCCTGTTGAATCAATCACCTGCACAGGTGAAATCCCTTGAAATACTCTCAGCAGGTAACTGATCTGACAACCGCATCATGGTATCCTGCGTTTTGTATTAGTAACAAGCGCAGAGTCATAAGCTACACCCTATCAGCAGACCGGTTCAGTATGATCTTGACGATACTTTCTGCGTATAGTCTGATCATGCACTCATTATGAGAATATTAGCAGGGTAAGAGCATACAGTCATATCATCGGGAAAGACTATATAAAATAATTAGAGCATATATGGCAAAAATATTGCCCACCCCCTTCATTATACAATACAAGACATACATTAATTAAAGATTCATATTCTTCCATTTTATTCTTTCTGAATAAGAAAAGAGATCTAGATACATTCCATTAAATAGGTTAAACTCCTTCACATTAAGAGGATTGAAGCATAAAATCCTTTGAATATCTTTCATCTATTTGTAACTTTGCACCATCAAAATGCCACCAATAAGGTCAAAAACGTATAAACCATATTGCTTGAAGGGGTTGCAAAGACCGCATTTGGGGGCAACCGGAAGCTTTTGACGTCTTCCTTATATCACGTTCGGACTATTACTTTACGTAATTATAGACTTCGTAATATGACTCTCAAGAATCAAAATAAGCATCTTGATATCACCCATCTCCTTCTCAAGGGCAAGGGCATTATAGTGATTATTCTGCTTGCTCTTGCAGTAGGACAGCGGGACGTGCATGCACAGAAAGTGGCTGTGAAGAGCAATCTTGTTTCAGATGCATTGTCTAATGTAAACCTCGGACTGGAAGTAGGCCTCTCCCGTCAGTGGACGCTGGATGTCACCGGAGATGTTAATTTTTGGCAGTTTGACGACGGAAAACGCTGGAAGCATGCCATTGTTCAGCCTGAAGCTCGCTACTGGTTCTGCGACAGATTCATGGGACACTTTGTGGGTATACATGCTCACGGAGGCTACTACAATGTGGGCTTCATCCCGAATCAATTGGATTTCCTAGGCTCCCCTCTCAAGAATCTCACTGATGCACGCTACCAAGGATGGATGGTTGGCGCCGGCCTCGGATATGGATACTCGATAGTACTGTCTCGTCACTTCAATCTGGAGATGGAGGCAGGCATTGGGTACGCTTACACTCGCTACGACCGCTATGCCTGCGGGTCCTGTGGAAAACGCCTAGAGGAGGATCAGCCTCACCACTATGTAGGTCCCACTAAGCTGGCTGTCAACCTTGTATACTCTTTCTAAACTCCCCAGGATATATTTCTTCATGAATAAGTTTTTCTACACTACACTAAGTGTGATAGTGCTCACCCTATTACACTCTTCGCACCTCATGGCGCAGCAGACTCCGGTGGCATCGAATATCACGCTCTCGCGTGAAGGAGATAGGATGGTGGTGGAGATGGATCTTCCGCTGGGTGATCATCAAGCCAAGCTGAGTGAAGCCATCGTATTCACTCCCCAAATCATAAACGCTACGGATACCCTCAACCTCACCTCTGTAGGGATCTATGGGAAGAATCGCTACTACTATTACCTGCGAAACGGTGAATCTCTCCAAGAAGAGGGAAGATCCGTAAGATTTCGCAATAGCAAGGCACCCAAGATCTATCACTATAGGGATGAGGTTCCGTACGCTAAATGGATGGAAGGGGCTCAGATCTTTATCCTGAAGCAGGGATTCAGCTGCAGCAACTGTCTTGCTAAAGAGGAACGAATCCCGGGAGGGGTATCTTACGAGACACCCAAGCGTGAGTACAAGCCTACATTCCTATTTGTGGCACCCAAGGTGGAGGAGAAGTATCGCTCAGTAACGGCTCAGGCATATGTAGACTTCCCGATTAGCCGGAGTGACATCCGACCCAACTATCGGAACAATAAGGCTGAGATCGCCAAGATCCTTAACGTGATGGACTCTGTTCGCAACGATTCAGATACAACCATAAAGAAGGTATTGCTTAAGGGATACGCCTCACCGGAAGGTCCTTATGCCAACAATCGCAGGCTGGCGAAGGAGCGTACAGATGCTCTCCGAAACTACGTGGCGAAGCAGGAAAACTCCCTAGCAAAGCTGATGGATGTGGACTTTGAGGCTGAAAACTGGGAGGGTCTTCGCCTCTATGTAGAAGAGTCTAACCTGGATACTAAAGGTGCCATCCTCGAGATCATCGACTCCAACCTGGAACCGGATGCCAAAGAGCGCAAGATCCGCACCTCTTACCCCAAGGAATTTGCGCAAATGAAGGAAGAGATCCTTCCCGCCCTGCGTAGGACTGACTGCATCATCTCCTTCAGCGTACGCCAGTACAACTCCTTGGACGAGATCCGAGCCGCAGCCAAGACCAAGCCCCAGAACCTCTCTCCCAATGAATTCTATCGTCTGGCGCAGTCGATACAGTCTGACAAGGAGCAGAGTATGCAGCTCTACCGGACAGCAGCCAAGTACTATCCCAACGATCCTGTAGCTAATCTGAATGCTGCCACAGCCTCCTTAGCATTGGGGGACTACTATGCTGCAGCACAGTTCCTCACGAATGCCGGAGACTCTCCGGAGGCAATATTTGCTCGTGGTCAATTGGCGGCTCTCAGAGGAGACTTCGAGAGTGCAGCACGCCTCTTCAACCAGATCAGAAATATACTGCCTGAAGCCGTTCAGGCACTCAATCAATTGAAATAACATCCAACCTTAATTACTTCATTATTACTTAGTGCATGAAAATTAAATCATTATCGATGATGGCACTTACTGCCATCTTGGCATTCTCTTCTTGCCAGAAGAGGAATGTAGGTGGTGAGACTCCGATAGTCCCCGGGGAGAGTCAAACGTACACCACAGATCTGTGCTTGACAGTACCGGTATCCGCTACCAAGGTCGGAAGCATGAGGGCAGCTACAGAATTTGGGACTGATCATGGGACAGCTCAGGAGTATGCTGTAGAATTTTCCAAGACTTGGTTTGTCTTCTTCGATGAAGCAGGAAGAAACCTCGGCGCTGTGCAAACTCAGGAACCCACATGGATCATGACTCCTAACACGGACAACAAGGATCACATCACAGCCCAAGCAAAAGTGACCATTGATGCCGCTATGGAACCCAAGTCTATGATTGTGGTGGTAAATGCTACTGACAAAGTGAGAAATATCCTCACCAGAATGTCTCTCAGCGAACTTAAGAGCAACTGGAACGTAGTTCTTGCTGCGAATGAGACCATCAACGGATACGTGAAAGAAAATGTGGCTGCTCTCCTCGGTACTAACGAGGCTCCGAAGGGAGGCTTCCTGATGACCAATGCCGCTATGCTGGATAGCAATAGCAGCGTGATCCGCGAAGTATCTACCGATGGATTCGTCTACACCGAGAACAATCGTCCTGAAAACTACAAACCGGTCGAAATCTTCCTCGAACGTGTAGCAGGCAAGGCAACTGTGAATGTGAAGGAAGATGCTGAAAACCTCCTCGATAAGGCTCAAAAAATCTTCACCATCAAGCAGAAGGATGCAGCCACCACTAATCCCAGATTCAAGGGGCTGGTATCTACCACTTTTGCAGTCAAGCTCAACGGATGGGCACTCAATGGATTGAATAAATCAACTTTCCCCGTCAAGAACGTAAAGGGTACCTATCCTGCTCTCGACGGTACATCTATTTGGAAAGGTGAAATAGCTCGCCAAGGTAAGACCACTTACTATCGTACCTACTGGGCTGAAGATGGTAACTACACCACAAATGACAACTTCTTCAGCAATGCTAACTACTTCGATGCCGGCAATAAGGCTAAAGCAAACCTTCACTTCATCAAACTCGATGAAGCATCTCACAAGATGGATGGCAAGGATGCTGACTATGCTCTGGAAAATACCGGAGAAGAGACCCAGTATGCTGATTCCAAAACAGCTGCTCAGACCGTTACTCATTACCTCATCAAGGGCTCATTCATGACCTATGATGCGGATAAGAAGACAGCAGCTCCCTACAAAGGCAACGTATATCGCTACAGTGGCGTGTACTTTACGGAAGATGAGATGAAGGCCCTCCTCGTGAAGGATATCGCTACTCGTGGCTATCAGACTGCTGATGGCAAGGCTGTCACAGCAGATATGCTAACCATAGAGCCTGCAAGTAAGGATCCTAAAAATATGTCTGACGTGAAGGGTATCACAGTGAAGAGCTCTGTAGACATCAATAATGGTCGCGAAGCTAGTGATGTAAACTTCGATGAAGCAAAGAAGGGGACTGACATTAAGGGCAAGTTCCTCGGCACAAACGATGTAGTTGTGTACCATGAAGGTCGCTGCTATTATGCAATTCCTATCAAGCACTTCACAGAAAGCAAGACCTCTGAAGGGGTAGCAAAACTCGGTTACTACGGTTTTGTACGTAACCACTGGTATACGCTGGATATCAAGGGGCTTAAGGGCTTTGGACACCCCGGAGGTGGCACAGACGTTCCTCCCGGAGATAACACTCCCGGAAAGCCTATCATCCCCGAAGTGATAGAAGACAACACCAAGCTTATTGACGTTGAGCTCTACATGCTCTCATGGGCCAAGCCCCTTCAGCAGAGTGTAACTCTGGGCGAGACCAACAACTGGTCTGTCCAATAAAACCATTCTGACTCATCAATTGGGAGGGGGCGAACCATTTAGGTGGTGGACTCTTAATGACGGGATCGCTCCCTCCCCCCTTTTTTACTCCATCATATTATCATCAAAGAGGTATAAGAGTATATGAAACTTCGTACAATGCGTATATATAGGCTGCGTTTTGTGGCCATCCTCATCTCCCTCGTGGCTCTCTCTTCGTGTCAGAGCATGGTGTATGACGTCCCCTCCGAGGATTGCGTCCCGGTGTACCTTATACACTTCCGCTACGATTACAATGCAAAGAGTGCGGATGCTGCAGCCCAAGAGGTGAAGGATATCGCCCTACATGTCTTTGATGATAAAGGAGTATTCGTCACCCGCTTGGTTGCGGATGGCGAAGCACTTAAGAGAGATGGCTTCCGCATGAAGCTCTCAGGTATCAACCCCGGGAAGTACACCTTCGTAGCTTGGGGTGGTACCGAAAATAATCCCCACTTCATCCTTCCCACTCTCACACCGGGAACCTCTAAGCTCGATGACCTGCAGGTGGCGATCAATAATGTGGAAGGGAAGGTGTCAGAGAATATTGCCGACCCCTCAGCCCTCTTCCATGTGATCCTCAGGGACCAAGAACTCTCAGCTGATGCCATAGGTGAGCAGGTGATAGAAGCAGGTATGATGAAGAATACCAACTACCTCCTAGTACACATCGCCAGCGTCTCTGAAGATTTGGATCCCACCAAATACCACCTCAGCATTACTTCCAGCGACAATGAGGTGATGGGCTACGACAACAGGGTCTCAGGCAGAATGCTTCAATACCTCCCGTGGGCATCTACACAGGTAGACTTGGAAGGAATCACTATGGAAGGTGCCATCAACACCAAAGGGCTGGTAGGGGAATTCATGCTGGGAAGGATTCTTACCGATAGCAAAGCTCGCCTAGAGCTTAGGGATGAGAACGGCGACATCCTCTACTCTGTACCACTTGCCAAGACTCTTCTGATAGGAAAGGGAAAGTATCGCTCAGAATGGTCCGACCAAGAATACTTGGATAGAGTGGATGAGTACCGCCTTCAGATCATTCTCAACTCCCGCTACAAGTGGAGGACAGTCAGACTTATGGTGAATGGCTGGGTGGTAGTACCGAACGAAACCGTTTTAGGTGAATAATCTAAGCTCCGAAGCCATGAAAAAGGTGTACTTAGTGCTTCTCACCCTTCTGATCCTCTCTTCAGGCTGTAAAGAGAGAGTGCCGGGCAATGGCGGAGAGAATCCTCTCAACGAAGTCTCAGAGCTCTCCAAGCCTGTCTCGGTCAGCTTTCTACTCCGCGCAGTGGATGGCAACGACGTTGTCTCACCCGATGATCTGGGATTCTCCAGAGAGCATGAGATCCTCAAAAGTTCCGCCTGCATTTTGGTTTTCGATGCCAAGACTGAGCAGCTCATGACATGGTCTCTGGCTACAGTTTCACCAATAGACCATACTCCTGACAACAAAATAAGCTCTAAGTATAGGGTCTCAGGGACGCTCCTTGGGCTCCGGAAGTCCTACTTTGAGGGCTCAGACAGTGACTACTCTCTCATCTTCACTGTACTTGCCAATCCCTTCTTTGAGATGACCTATCACGACCTTCCCTACGACAGATGGGTGGAGGAAGGTAAGACCTACGACGAGGTTCAGGAGCTATTCTCCTTCACCATGACGAATACCAAGCATGTTCGGCTATTCAACAATCTCCAAACGGCTCAAGGAGACACTATCAATCCCAACGAGCTTATTCCCGTTTGGGGATCTAGGAAGGTATCTTCGGCAGAGCTTAGGAGATATGCCAAGGGTCAGGATGACACTCCCGGAGATCCTTTGGCGTTAGGCATCCTGCGCTCACTCGCTAAGGTCGAGGTTTCATTTTCCGACCATGCTGCACAGATGCTTGAGGATGGTGTCTGTGAGATCGACGATATACGCCTCGTCAATTGCCTCCCCACAGGCTATCTCTTCCCTAAAGGGGGCAAATTTGTCACTGATTCGATCCAGAAATCGGTGCTTATGAAGCCCCTTACTACTTCGATTGAGCATTCTAATCCATACATCCTCAAGGATGAATATATGCACTATCCTGAGAATACTTTGGAGAAGATTGCCCTCACCTTCAGCTACAATCCCAAGAATAAGAGGTACTACGCATACGTCCCTGAACAGCCCAAGCAGAATATGGACCTCTCCAACGCCTATATTGAAGTGGTCGTTAAAGTGCTGAATAGTTACGTATCCGACAGCCAATACGCTACCATTACCTATCCTATCTACTTTGCAGAAGATGCCTCCTCCAAGGATGAGATGGTAGCGAAGGCTGTACCCATCACACGAAACGCTTGGTACCAATTCAATATCAAAGACATCAAGACCACAAAGCTTGACGCCACCTTTGGGATCTGCCCCAAGGAGGAATATGAGCAAGAGTACGAGTTCAATTGATTATGACTAAGCACTATAAGTACATCCTAGCAGCCCTACTCATCCTCACCGGATTGGCATCAGGCTGTAGACCGGAGCACCGTTATCAAGAGGAGACAGGTCCCGGCAATGGCATAGCCAAAGTAACGATACCCTACAGCTTTGTGGAGCCTCAGTCCATGACCCGTGCCAAACTCACCGAGGACCAAGAACGCATCATCCACGACTTCTACCTGCTGGTTTTCTCGAAAGATGACTCCTCAGTAGTCTTCAGGAAGTATTACAACACTTGGATGCCCGGCACCGATAGCCACCTACAGTCAGTAGGAAAGATTGAGATTCCGGCACTACCCTATGGTGACTATCAGATCCGTGCAGTGACAAACGTCCGAGACAACGTCCTCAAGGATAATCTCAAGGATGCACTTGATGGGGTTAAGAATCTAACTCAATACAATGAGCTATCCCTCCGACACATTGAACCCGCCAAAAGTGGTGTACGCTATGGAGCGAATCTCGTCATGGCAGGAGCCTACTTTGAGGGAGATCCTCACGCTGAAGCCTTTCCGACTCCGACCATTTTCAGAGTCGACCGCCCGGTACTCACCCTTCCCGGCAAGATTCATCTCGAGCGCCTCACCAGTTATATTCGCTTTGAGGTGATCAACCAAATAGGAATGAAGGAGGAGGATAAGGACAAAAAGAAGTGTCTCTCCTTTGAGGTAATAGACTGGAAGGTAGTACGCGTCCCAGCTGCCACCAACCTCTCCCGGAAGTCATACATAGAAGGTAAAGAGACCAACTACGTCGATATCCCGGCTACCTACGAGTCCGACAAAATCGAAGAGAAAAAGGGAAAGATAGGCACCGGATCTCGCAGCTTTGGCTTCTACATGTTTCAGAATATCAAGAGCAACAAGAATCCCAACGAAACTCCCAAGAACTGGAAGGAGCGAAGCCTAGAGAGCAAGGATGAAGCCGGAAAGATCCGGATGCAGAGTGATGGCAAGCACCGCAGCTTCAAGTTTGCGGACGACTATTCCACCTATGTACAGATTCGTGTGCGTATGGAGTTGGAAGTACCCTCTAGAGATGGTAAGAACATTAAGGTGCGCCGTCTGGCGGAGACTACCTACAATGTTCATCTGGGTGCTGCCAGAAGCAAATCCAATCCTGAAGCTGAAGTCGACCTGGGCGACTACACCATCAAACGGAATAGCAACTACACCTATAAGCTCTTTATCAACGATGCTGAGGAAGTTGTGGTGGAAGCTACAACAGATACAGATAGTCCTGACTTCAACAATAGCTCCGAGGGCGATGTCGTGGACTTCACTTCTGCCCGTGCCGTAAGCTGTGACACACACTATGCAGTCTTCAATATCACCCTCACTCCGAGTCAGATTCACCGAACCGGAATTTCTATCTTCAGTCCTCTCTACGGTACCCAGACCTATACCTTTAATTCTGAAAATCTGGTTATAGGGAGAGGATTGGATCCCAAGAGTCCCGACTACCTATCCATACGTATCGCTGAAGCCCCATCCAAAGGGGAGCTCGTCAACTTCTCAACCACTTACGATGTCCTCTCAGAGGGAGTTGGTCGCACGAAACCTCTCGATCCTATGTCTCCCTACCTATTCAAAGAAAACCTTGAGCCGGGAGACAACTTTCACGTGAATCCGTTATACGATATTATCGAGTGGATCAGGAAGTACGGCGACGTAGAGGAGGGTGGTGCCTACTCAGATGCCGCAGATACACCTCTTCACTTTACTATTTTCCTCAATGAGTATATATACTATCACGAAAAGAATTGGTCCGAATATACCAATATCGACGATCGGAAGTATACCTTCTTCGTTAGCCGTGTCGAGAGCAAAGACCTCAAGAGTACCTACCAGGACGCCACCTACGTCATCACCCAGAGATCTCCGCAAGCATACCTGAAGAGTTCTGCCAATAAGATCGGTACCACAATCGAGCATATCAATGAAACCAGAGGGAGTAATTTGAATCATCGTGGTCCTGTATATACGAAGAAGGTGATCGCACATATGACGCAGACGCTCTCCGATATGAATATCAATAGTACTAATCTGGTACAGCAATCAAGATTTCATGGATACCTTAATAATGTCGCATATCTCTTGAGTAAAGCAGGGGGTGGATATACCGATGGGGAAAACGAAGCAGTTCTCTTTGCTACCGGGGATGGGAGGACAACTCCGTTACCCAACAAGACTGCTCCCAACAAGTATGACCACCTCTGGGCTGCCTTTACAGATCCCACTGTTCCACAGGAGGAATACCCAATCATGAAATCCAGACCTTATCCTTACAAGGAATATTCCAGTAGAGGTTGGATTGCACCAGTATTACACCCTAAATCCAAGGATCCTAAGGTGGTCTACGACTCTATGTATTCTGCATGGACACGCAACAGAGACCTCAATAGAGATGGCTATATTCAGTTTAATGAGCTGAGGTGGTTCCTTCCCACTACGCCTCAGTATTCGGAATTCATTCTCGCAGGTCCCGTATTGCGTTCTAAGCTATTCTCCCCCAACAATTACAATTCTGCACTTGGCAATATTTATGGCAACAAATTATTTCACATCCTGGGCAGTGATAATAAGCATGTTTGGCTGGAGGAAGGATATTCTACCGGCAAAGGAGGAAAGAATGCCCTTGAGATAAAGGTGATGCGATATCTGGGAGAGGATGACCCCACGAAGGTTAAAGACTTGCCCAAAGGCTATACCTATGAAGGTGATTTTAGATTCAACCTAGACAGAGTAGATGATGACCTTATTCGCTCGAATGTTAAGGGTTCTGCAGGACTTATTCTACATGAAGTGTTCGATGGCAGTATCAATAAACCGGCGCGGAGATTTGAGTTCGGCAAGAAACCCATTATCATTAGACCCAACGATGATAACTATAAAAAATACTTTACCAGCTTTGAAGCCTTCCGCGAAGCTGTAAATAGTGGTGTCTTGACGAGAGACTACTCGCAGGAGATAGATGAATCAGATAAAGGCTCTTGGCGAATACCCAATATCGCAGAATTACGAATATTCTCTAGCGTGAATGATTTTGGTCTGATTAGGGAAAGCCTATTCAAACCAGAGAATAAAAACCTAGGAAAGGAACCCAGAGTCCTAAGTTGCTCTACGTGGGCTGATCCATTTACATCTCTGCCCAGACAATACATGCATAATGGAGTAGACCTTTCTATTGATCCTGATACAGGAAGACAAACAGGACACTCCTACATAATGACCGTTGCCCCTAATTTAGGGATCTTCTCCATGAGGCATCCGATCAATGTTTATGTAACCAGAGGAGTATTTGTCATCTTTCCTATTCGAGATTTAGAATAAGCCTGTCAAATAGAAAGAATTAGGATATGTTGAATTGAAAGGCGGGGTAATTTTCGAATTACCCCGCCTTTTATTTTTAGCCTATTTGCTTCACTATTTGCCTGCGTTCATTTTATCGAGAATTGATACAATCTACATATGAGACCTATAAACTTGATTGAAGAAATAACCCTCTCCCCCTTACTTAACGGATTCGTAATTCTAATTTTCTTTCTTTGCCAACAAGACTACTTTTAAAGCATAATTGATCTATGTTTGCACAAAAATTAAGGAGCAGTCATAAGGCTTTCGCACTATTATGGCTGTGTTTATGGACGACCCTTCCCATATATGCCCAAGAAAAGAGTGCCAAGGGGATGGTCGTGGATGATTTCGGGGTACCACTTGTGGGAGTTACAGTGATTCAAAAGGGTACCGGAAATGGTACTGTAACCCTCATGGATGGTAAATTTGTACTGGGAGATGTGGAAGCCGGTAGTATCCTCCAATTCTCATACATAGGGTTCAACTCCGAAGAATCAGTTTGGGATGGCAAGACGCCCCTACGAATAGTAATGAAAGAGAATATTGACATGCTAGAGGAGGTCGTGGTCATCGGATACGGCACTACCAAGAAGAAGGACCTGATGGGCGCGGCATCTGTTCTCAGTGGCGACGATCTAAGTACGGCATCCAATATATCTGTGGGGGCTGCTCTCCAGGGAAAGATGTCAGGGATCAACATAATGAGTTCATCAGGCTTCCCCGGAACCGAGAGTAATATCAATATCCGGGGCGTCGGAACATTTGGAAGTGGTGACAATAATCCCCTCATTATCATAGACGGTGCGCCTGCCTCCACAGGACTCGAGGTACTAAATCCGAATGATATCGAGAGCGTGAATGTGCTCAAAGATGCCTCCTCTGCAGCAATCTACGGATCACGTGCCGCTAATGGAGTGATCATCATCACTACCAAGGGAGGGAAGAAGGGGAAGCCCACACTCACCGTCAATCTGACCACTGGAATGCAACAGGCGGCTCACATACCTGATGTACTCACCACTCCTGAGTTCGTCTCAATCATACAGGAGATGCGGGAAAACAAGAAGAGAATAGATGGGGGCACCCCTTCTTCCAAATATGATGGCGTGGCTCCTGACCACTTCGGTACAGGGACAGTGTGGAGCGATTATATCTACCGAAAAGCTCCCACGATGGACATAGCAGTAAGTGCCTCAGGAGGAGGAGAGAAGAGTAGCTACTATCTCTCAGGTGAATATCTCGACCAGAAAGGGATCGGTATAGGCACCTCCTACAATAAAGCAACTCTACGTGCCAATACTGAGGCGGAGCTAAATAGGTTCATCAAGGTGGGTAATAATGTGCAACTCCTGTACAACAAGACTCGAGGCTCAAGAGGCACCCGATTCTCTGACGTTATCTTCAACGCTCCTATCACCCCGGCCTATGATCCGGATGGCAGCTATGGGGAGCCTGACAATAAGTTCACCTCCTCCAAGAACGCTATCCCGGAAGTGAGCTGGAGCAGTCCCCAAAAGGAGAACTACCGAATCATGGAGAATCTCTTTGCGGAACTACAATTCACAGACTACTTGAAACTCCGATTCAACGCCGGTCTGGATATGGGATATGAGGAATATAGTGTCTTTAATCCTCTCTACAATGACGGAGGACAAACAAACAATACTAATAGCTACTCAGACAATCGCAAGAAAGATCTCATGTGAGTGACAGACTATCTACTCTACTTCGACAAGGGCTTCGCAGAGAAGCATATGGTCAATGCCATGGTGGGTATGTCTCGTCAACTCTACAGCATCGACAATCTGAACGGCACGAAGAAGGATTTTATCTCTGAAGATCCCAACATGCAGGTGATCGATGGGGGCACAAATCCGAATGACATGACCCTGAAAGGGGGACGTAGCGAATTGGCTCTGGGATCCTACTTCGGACGCATAAGTTATGATTATCTTGGTAGATACCTCCTCAGTCTCAATCTGAGAGTAGATGGTTCATCTCGATTTAAGGACGACCATCTCTGGGGTATCTTCCCTTCTCTCTCAGGAGCCTGGCGCATCTCTGAAGAGCCCTTCTTCCATGCCCCTCGGATCTCCAACCTTAAGCTGAGAGCATCCTAGGGACAGCTTGGAAATCAATCTATTGGCTCATGGTATCCTACTGTGGCTTCGGTCCAACCCAAGAAGGTTGTGCTGGGTGAGAGCGAGGCAGAGCAGTCCGCAAATTCCGGCTACAGTCAAACAGCGATATCGAATCGTACGCTGCACTGGGAGACCATTACAGTAACCAATCTTGGAATAGACCTAGGGTTACTGAGCAATAGCCTCCTCTTCACACTGGATGTCTATCGCAAGACTACAGATGGTATCCTTCGCAAAATGGTCCTTCCTCCAAGTGTCGGACTCTCTGCTCCTAACGTAAACTACGCTCAAGTACTCAATAGTGGAGCAGACTTGGAGGTATCCTATCGCTCCTCCATACGTGATTTTCACTATAATATAGCCGCAAACGTGTCGTATCTGCATAATGAACTCCTCAAGCTTAGCTCCGGGGTCACACATGAGACCATTTCAGCACCCTATGGAGGGACTTACATTAACCGTGTAGGCGAACCCCTAAGTGCCATGTATGAGTACCGTACGGAAGTAGTCATAACTACCAAAGAGGAGGCTCAGAAGATGAAGGCTATGGGGCAGGGTAATGCCAAAATCGGTCGCCTGCGGTATGCAGATGCCAATGGAGACGGAAAGATCTCCGGAGATGACAGAGAGATCCTCGGAAGCTATATCCCCAAGTGGACTTGCGGTCTATCCCTAGGTGCAGAGTTGAAGGGATTTGATGCCGGGATGGTCTTCTCAGCAGTTCTAGACCGGCAACAGTTTTCACCTATGTCATTCCAAAACCGCTTCCCTAATCGCAATCAGACACGCAAGTGGTTCGACAACAGATGGACCCTCGGAAGTGACCCACAAGGCAAGTATCCTGCGATGATCCAAGGCGAAAGCTACGAAGAGATGACTGATCTGATGGTCTCCAACACCTCATTCATGAAGATGAAGTCCCTGACTTTGGGTTATACACATCGCTTTGACAAATTCATCGGGCGCGTTTTCCTATCAGGAGAGAACCTCTTCACCCTTACTCACAAGGACTTTGATGGATTTGATCCCGAGAATGGTGTCTCTCCGGGACATTTCACCAATTGGGGTGGGGACTATCCTACGGCAAGAATATACCTTATGGGTATCAACCTAACCTTCTAAACTTCACAAATCAATGAGATACAACAAGATAATAACACTGGCAATATCCTGTACTGCTTTTGCTTTAACCTTCTCCGGCTGCATGAGAAACTTCCTTGAGCGTAACCCCTACGGTGTACTTGATGAGAATACCTACTTCACCAAAGCCGAACATGCTGACCTGGCTGCCATGGCATGCTACTCTTCACTCCAGAAGATGAATGGTCACTGGGCTGATGCTCAACTTGAACTGGGTATGACCGGAGACTTCTCATCGGGAGGCTTTAAGGATGCTCAGAGCTACTATGGCGCAAGCTTCAATCCCAACGACGCCAGTCTTGTCAAAGGCATTTGGCGAAAGGGGTATGAGGGAATCGCTATGTGTAACAACAACCTTAAAGGGATAGAGCACATTTCTCCCGAGATCCTTGACGATAACCTCCGATCCAAATACCTTGCAGAGATTCGTTTTGTCAAGGCTTTCTGGTATTTTAGACTTATCCGATTTTATGGGGACATCCCGCTACGTTCCAGCGTCATAACCAATCCCAAAGATGAGGCTGCGGTTCAGCTACCAGTAACCCCTCAACAGAAAATCATCGATGACATCATCCTACCCGACTTAGAATATGCACATAAGCATCTGCCCAATCGTAGGGATGCCAAGGAGTGTATGCGAGCCACCAAGGGAGCTGCCCTGGCTCTGCTCACGGAAGTATGTGTGCACACCAAGCAGTACGACAAGGCTATCCAATACGGTGAGGAACTCCTCTCTCTAGGGTACAGTTTGATCTCAAATCCCGGAAATGTCCTTAGAGTGGACTACGAGAATTCGTCTGAAATCATTTTTGCCATAGGCTATTCCAATGGTGTGGAAACCTATCGGGAGTACTACTATGGTACGATTGAAGACCTAGGTGGTGAGATGGGAAGGATCATGCGTGGGGATACCTATTCGGGGGATTATTTCTATCCCTCCAAAGATCTGATAGACTTCTATCAGGCTATTGATGGCAAACCTATCTCCAAATCTCCATATTATAACGCTGCCGAAGTATGGAAGAATAGGGATCCGAGGTTTGACACAACCTTCTTCACTCCTATGGATGAGATCACCACTACTTCAGGCAAGAGCCTTCACTGGCAGCCTAAATGGTTAGTGAATAATGTCACGGGCTACGATATCCAGAAGAGAGGGGTCTACTATGGTGAAAATAATTGGAACAAGAGGGTCAATAATACCCTCATTCGACTGCCACGGGTATACCTCCTCCTCGCAGAAGCATATGCCCAAAAGTCTTCACCTGACTTCTCCAAGGTCAATGAGTATGTCAATAAGACGCGCAAAAGAGCGCGTGTCTATGCCTTGGCACATCCTGAAAAGTACATCCCACAAGGGCTCTCCTCATCACAGGTACTCCCAGACTTTCGGGTAAGCAGTGTAGCTGAGGTCATGGTAGCAATTAATTATGAGAGCCGAGTAGAATTCTTTACAGAAGACTGTATTCGATACTTCGACCTCAAGCGTTGGGGTAATTTGGCTGATGAGTGGTCCCGTATAGGAAATTTCTCGTGGCAGAAGCATCTTCAGGATCTCCCATATCCGTCAGATGAGATCAGTAACAATAGAAATATTCACCAGAAGGAAGGTTGGGGCAACTGATCTTGCCTTTCCTAACTAAGAAGTATGAAATTTCCTGAATGGGGATTCCTCACATTCTTTTGCGCCGTTGGGATCAGCCTCAACGGCGCAAATCTTTTATGTACAACGCCCTAAAATAGAGACTCTAAAGAGGCAGGGTTGTAAGCAAGGGGATAAATGGGTAACTTTGCAGGCTAGCGAACTGAATCATAGGGAGTTAAATGAAATTTAAGTACGACGTTATTGTGGTAGGTGCCGGACATGCCGGGTGCGAAGCAGCGACTGCAGCCGCACGCTTGGGATCCGAAACCCTCCTGATCACCATGGATCTGGAAAAGATCGCTCAGATGAGCTGTAATCCTGCTGTCGGAGGAATTGCTAAAGGACAGATAGTCAGCGAGATAGATGCTCTTGGTGGAAATATGGGATGGATCACCGACCAAACTGCGATACAGTTTCGTATGCTCAATCGCAGCAAAGGTCCCGCCATGTGGAGCCCCAGGGCTCAGAGCGACAGAACCCGCTTTAGCGAGACTTGGCGCCACACTCTCGAAGAGACGGAGCATATGTCTCTATGGCAGGACAACGTCACTGAACTGATCATCCACAGTGGTACTGTAAGAGGGGTCCGAACTCGGCAGGGATTGGACTTCCATGCCCCTACCGTTATCCTTACGAATGGGACCTTCCTGAATGGTTTGATGCATATCGGTAGAGTGAAGATGCCGGGAGGTAGAATAGCCGAACCTGCCTCCTATGGACTGACAGAGCAGCTCACAGAGGTGGGGTTCGCTTCAGATAGGATGAAAACCGGAACTCCCATGCGTCTGGATGCCCGCACCATACACTTTGAGTTGTGTGAAGAGCAATGGGGAGATGAGGATTTTCACAAGTTCTCGTTCTTACCGGACTCCCGCACACACGGCTTGACGCAGAGACCGTGTCATATCACATATACAAACCCTGAAGTCCACGAAATCCTCCGATCCAATCTTGCAGAATCTCCTCTGTACAATGGTCAGATCGAGAGCATCGGTCCCCGATATTGTCCCAGCATTGAAACCAAGATCCATACTTTTGCGGATAAGGATCGCCATCAGCTCTTCCTGGAGCCTGAAGGAGAATATTCCCAGGAGTATTACGTCAACGGGTTCTCCTCCTCGCTCCCCTTTAATGTCCAGGAGGAGGCGATCCGGAAGATCCCTGCCCTCAAGGATGTACATATCCTGAGACCCGGATATGCCATAGAGTACGACTTCTTCCCACCGACCCAGCTCTATCCCACTTTGCAGACCGAAAGGATCTCAGGGCTATTCTTTGCCGGACAGATCAATGGAACGACCGGCTACGAAGAGGCGGCAGGACAGGGGATCGTTGCCGGTATAAACGCACACTTGTACGTTCACTCGCCGGGGAGAGAATTCGTCTTAGGGAGAGATGAAGCGTACGTAGGGGTGTTGATTGATGACCTTGTCACCAAGGGTGTGGACGAACCCTATAGAATGTTTACGAGCAGAGCTGAATACAGAATCCTGCTGAGGCAAGATAATGCCGATGTCAGACTTACTCAAAAGGGGTACGATATTGGTTCTGTCGACAGCGCCCGCCTAGAACTGCTGCATGATAAGATGAAGTGGCGAGATGCCCTCCATAAGTTGTCCCATGAGTCTGTCATCTCTCCTCAGATTGGCAATCCACTTTTAGAACAACTTCACTCTTCACCCCTTAAGCAGAGTGTTAAGCTGAAGGACCTTCTTCTGCGTCCAACTGTAAGCTTAGAGGCTCTTGCAGATATCCATGAGCCACTGATGAAGCTCATCGATGAGATTCCGCTGGAGCGAAGAGAAGAGATCCTCGAGTCTGCAGAGATCGAGATGAAGTACAAGGGATATATCGATAGGGAGAGAGAATTGGCTGACAAGGCAAAGCGATTAGAGTATATCGAGATCAAAGGGAAATTTGATTATGGAAGTCTCCAAGCCCTCTCTACTGAAGCTCGACAGAAGCTCCAAAGGATCGATCCTGAAACCATCGGTCAGGCTTCTCGCATCCCCGGGATCTCGCCCAGTGACATCAACATCCTACTGGTCCTACTGGGAAGGTAGCGACATTGTTCCACGTGGAACGTTATGATTATCCGGCGTCAAGACATACGGAAAACTCTCAGCACGATCCCCCACAAGCCAGGGTGTTATCGCTATCGTGACCTCGAGGGAACTGTGATCTACGTAGGGAAGGCTAAAGATCTCAATCGCAGGATCTCCTCCTACTTTCACAAGACTCCGGAAGATTCTAAGACACGGGCGTTGCTAAAGCATTTCGACACCATCGAATATATGGTGGTGGAGACGGAGCATGATGCCCTCCTACTGGAATATAATCTGATACGTGAATATCAACCCAAATACAATATCCTACTCAAGAAGGGGAATGCCTATCCATCCATATGCATTAAGCGGGAACCCTACCCGAGAGTCTTCTCGACACACAAGCCGGAACCGGATGGATCTAAGTATTTCGGTCCCTATCCGAATAAGTCGGTTGCCTGGACACTGATCAGGCTCTTCCGTAGCATATACAAGCTCCGTACCTGCAATCTCAAACTCACAGAGGAGAATATCCGTGCCGGGAAGTTTCACGTCTGCCTCCAGTACCATATTAAAAGATGCAAGGGTCCCTGTGAGGGGCATATATCCAAGAAGGAATACGACGGCTATATCAGAGATATCAAGGAGATCCTCAACGGGAATGTAAAAGGTCTGATGAAGAGGGTTGAAAGCAGAATGATGAAAGCAGCTGAAGACCTCCGGTTTGAAGAGGCTCAGGAGTACAAAATCATCCTCTCACGACTCGATAATTTTCAAGGGAAATCTCCTGTTAGTTCTGCCAATGTCTCCAGCGCCATAGCGGTAACCTTCGGTAGTGACCTGGAATCGATCTACGCTAACTATCTGGAGGTTCATAATGGGAACATCATAGCCGGACGTACGTTAGAATATAAAAAGGGTATAGAGGAGGATGATTCAGAAATTTACGCTTCGATTCTACTCGAAATTCTGGAAGGGGTGCATAGGGATGTGCATGAGATCCTACTGGCTGAGGAACCTGACTATGCTCTCCCTCCACGCTATAAAGTAGTCATTCCCCAAAGAGGAGATAAAAAGAAATTGGTGGATCTCTCCGAAGAAAACGTGCGCCAATACAGAGAAGATAAGAGTAGACAGATGGAGAAATTGAATCCTGAGCAGCGTAACATCCAACTGCTACAGGAGCTACAAAACACCATCGGGCTACCTACATTACCCTTCCACATAGAGTGCTTCGACAATTCCAATATTAGCGGTGATGCACCGGTAGCAGCATGCGTGGTGTTCAAGGGGGGAAAACCAAGTAAGGAGGATTATAGACTCTTCCATATAAAGTCTGTAGAGGGTCCTGATGACTACGCCTCAATGCAGGAGGTCGTCATGCGGCGCTACAGCGGTCTTCTGGATGAAGGCAAGGATCTCCCGGACCTCATTATCACGGATGGTGGGAAAGGGCATATGAACACCGTCAAGGAAGCTTTGGAGACATTGGGAGTAGAGATTCCGTTATTGGGTCTGGCAAAGGATGAAAAGCATCGCACTGCGAATATATTGTACGGGGATCCTCCTACAGTGATAGGCATCATGAATAGGTCTCCCGCATTTCATCTACTGGAAAAGATTCAGAATGAAGTACACCGATTTGCCATCACTTTCCACAGAAAAGTAAGAAGCAAAAAACAGACACAATCGATTCTCGATGACATAAAAGGGATAGGACCCTCCACAAAAAAGAAGCTCATGGGACACTTCAAGAGTATCAAAAGACTAAGGGAAGCACCCTTGGAGGAGATCTCAGCAGTCATCGGACCCCATAAAGGAAGTATCGTATTTGAATATCTAAGCAAAAGCTCATGAGAGTAGTCATACAGAGAGTAACCCAAGCCTCGCTACACATAGAAAACAAGCTAATTAGTCAGATTGGCAAAGGGATGGTTACACTCCTTGGTATAGGATATGAAGACACCGAGGATGACATCAATTACCTGATCAATAAAATTATTCGACTAAGAATATTTGATGACGATAATGGGGTTATGAATTGGGATATTGATCGCATTCAGGGTGAAATACTTTTAGTATCACAATTTACCCTTCTGGCTAATACAAGAAAGGGCAATAGACCCTCCTATATTGACGCAGCAACACCGGATGTATCAAAACCTCTTTATAATAGATTTGTGACACAACTTAAAAGTCATTTGGGAGATAGGGTGCAAACCGGTATATTTGGAGCTAATATGCAAGTCAACCTCACCAATGATGGTCCTGTTACAATAATTATAGATTCAAAACTCAAGTAGTATGGGTGACCTTACGTTAAAAGAACTTCAACATCGGGTCAATGAGTGGATCCATAAGTTTGGTGTAAAATACTTTTCTCCGCTAACCAATATGGCAATCCTTACGGAAGAGGTCGGGGAGGTGGCTCGAATCATGTCCAGACTCTATGGAGAACAATCTCTGAAACCGGGCGAACAGATCAATAAAGAGGCTCTTGCAGATGAACTCGCTGATGTCCTATGGGTGGTCACATGTATAGCCAATCAAACCCAATGCGACCTCACTACCGCCATAGAAAAGAATATAGCCAAGAAGAGTAGCAGAGACGCACAGAGACACCTCAATAATCCAAAACTGAAATCATAATAAATAATCTATACCCTATCATGAGTAGCAAATTTGAGAAAGTATTCGAAGGCTACAGTAGCCTACCATCCTACGATGAGATTACCAATGAAGTGAATAAGATCCTGAATACTCACTTCGATGGTCTAAATAACAAGAAGACCATGCGTGAAATACATGGATGTGTAGACTTAACCTCTCTCAACTCCACTGACTCCGAGGATACCATTTATAATCTGGTGAAGAGTATCAATGAGCTTGATGAGAATGACCCCTCCATCCCTGCCGTAGCAGCCATATGTGTCTATCCCAACTTTGTGAAGATCGTGAAGGAAAACCTCACAACGGAAGGGGTGTCAATAGCCTGTGTATCAGGAAGTTTCCCCTCTTCTCAAACCTTCCCTGAAGTCAAAGAAGTAGAAGCGGGTTTGGCCCTAGAGGATGGTGCTGATGAATTGGATATCGTAATTCGACTTGGAGACTTCCTCAATGGGAACTACCAAGAGGTATTCGATGATATCCATGAAATCCGAGAACTTGCCAGAGGCAGAAAGCTAAAGGTCATTCTCGAAACCGGTGCACTGCAGACTCCCGAAAATATCCAGCGAGCTTCGATCATAGCTCTCTTCGCAGGTGCGAACTTCATCAAGACAAGCACCGGTAAAGAATTCCCCGGGGCATCATTGGAGGCATGTTATGTAATGTGCAAGGTGCTGAAGGACTATGAGAGGATGACAGGAGAAAAGAGGGGGATAAAAGTTTCCGGTGGAATCCGCTCTACTGAGGAAGCAATCAAGTACTACTGCCTTACCAAAGAGATACTAGGTGAAGAGTATCTGAACAAGGATCACTTCAGGATCGGGGCAAGTTCACTCGTGAAAGACCTCCACAAACACCTTAAGTAGTCCGGAGTGTCCCCAAAAACGACCCTCAGAAATAGCGCTAAATCAAAAGATTTCATTGAACTCGATCGGCAATATCAATTTGAACTAAAGTCGCCAGAAACGCACAGAATAGGCGAATAAATCAATCTCATACATTTTAGCCTGAAGAGGGTGCGGCAAACGGTTTGCCGCACCCTCTTCACTTAGATGATATGACCTAGATTCCGCAAGCAGAATTGGGGTGAGAAAAAAGGGTGAGAAATCCAGAG